>FLSB01307265.1_pt1 | contig 28042 bp, 34 predicted proteins | sample 1550551 | NCBI WGS metagenome assembly FLSB01 (sample SAMEA4031774, study PRJEB14383) | metagenome | biome: human; feature: oral; material: saliva | place: Philippines | collected 2014 | reverse complement strand
TCTGAAACTAATGATTATGCATATTTAGCTAATATGAAATATAGATTATTGGAAGATGATAGAATGACTCCTATAAAGTTTATTTATAGAGGAAAAATATTAGATCGTATAAATTATAAATTAGATTACGATGTACCAACTTTCATAAAACTTAGATCTACTTCTATGGATATTCCTATCTTAAATCCAGATGAAATAGCTAGATTTGGTAATTCTGAGAATACAACATATAGTCCTTCAGACTTTGCTATAAAGTGGTTTAATAATTATAATGGTATAATGAACGGTATTCAATTATCTTACAACTCTGTTTCTTGGGTTACAGAAGTTACCACATTATCAAATGCATATGAAGTAGAAAAAGATCCTGAAGAAAAAGAAAGATTAGCAGCAAATTTGATGTTTCTTGGTTGGAATCCCAGGTTCTCATATAATACTTATTATCGGAGGGTTGCAAGTGAACGCATTAATAAATACCTTAGTGATCGCAGCGTATGTAACTACATTCCTATCTATAATATGCCTGTTTTTAAACATGATGCATTTATAGAATCTACAGAATTAAAAGAAGAATGCCCTGCAGTATATTTCATATTCCATGATGATTTAAAAGTAGGAGAACCTGGTTTCTTTGTATCTTTTGATGGGTTTAAAGATAATATGGGATATCTAAATATCTTCAATAACATCGGAAGCGAATACTCCTCTTATAAAGATAAAGAAGATATTACAAAGTATCTAAAGAATGATGATTTTATAATGGCCTTTGCAGTTCCTTTACTTGTAGAAGATTTTGATAAGGTTAAAGCTAATTTTGAATCTTATTTGATGAATACAAGTTTAAATACTGATAAAACATTAAAAGAAGGAACAGAAGCTAAAGCCTTGATAGATATTTATCCTAGAAGAATTATGAGTGACTTTATGAAGTTATTCTTAGATAGTTCTTTTGATTTCAATACATCTTTAGATTTAGATGATGTAATGAAATATCTAGAAGATACAAAAGGAAAAGAATTTGATGCTTATATAATAGCAAATACAGTAATGATTAATTTTGATTTACAAAAATCTATGAAAGCTACAAAACTAAATTTCAATGATCTTAAATCTGTTAGCATCAAAGAAAACTATATATTTACAGAAGATAATATAGATTGTTATCCTTATCTCTGTTTATCTGAGTATGGGAGAATCAAAAATACTAAATCTAAACCTAAAAAAGATAAAAAAATATTAAAAGAATTTTTTGATTTGCTAAACAATAAAATAATAGATATATAGGGAGAAGAGGGAAGAGGATCTATTCCTCTTCCCAAATCTTAAAATCTAATAACGGTTGTATATTATAAATATGAAATATATAACTTAAAGGAGATAATTATCTTGGATCAAATATTGGGTAAGAAATTTCTTATGACTTCTAATGATATAAAAGTCTTAATGAAGTATCCTAGATTATTAAGAGTAGTTAAACTATATGAAGAGTATGAAGAAGTAGATCTAAAAATATTAGATATAGGTAATATGTATACTGGAGATAAAGAAGAAGGAACTATTTTTCATATGAGTATAAATGAATTGTATTTGTATTACAATTCTATTGTTCCTAATCTAGTTGTAACCATAAAACGCTTTCTAAATACAGAAATAGAAAATATAAATAGTTTATTGGTTATAAATCAATATATTACAGAAAATACTCCTACTAATTCTATAAAAGATATTGATATATTCTATATCAATAAATTTATGAATCTAAAGAGTTATGAAAATGATATATTTGAAGACATGTTTGCAAAGCATAATCGTCTTCCTATAAAATATGATCTAAAACAGGATTCTATACCTGAAATCATCTATGAAAATGATATTATAAAATTAGTGTTTACTAAAACAGTATATCTATATCTAGAAGATAGTCTATCTGATCTGACTAAGATAGTATCTTTTAATGAATATGGATATGATAAAAGTATAGATCCTATACTAAAGAAATACAGTGAGTCTGTAGAATATTATCAACTCTCTAAAGTTAATATAGATATAGAGAAAGATGTAGCTATAAAAAATATAATGAGATTACCGAAACTATCTCTTACATCAGGTTTCAAAGAATTTTATAATGAATATAATGAATGGCCTGTTGATTCATATTTCGATTTTGATAGAAAAATAAATGGATTGGATGCTATAAAAAACAAAAATTCTGAACACTATATAGTATTTGTTGAATTAAAGGATAAGAATATATTATGCATACTATACCCTAAAATAAAAAGAAACTTATCACTTTATAATCTATTATTAAATGATAATGAAAATAGTGCCATGAATAAAGATGAAGTATTAAAATTTATCAGTTTAACTGTTAATTAGGTGGTGGGTAATAGAAATTTCTATTACATACTATATATTTGAGTTAGTGATGATAGGCAGCCTCATCAGTGTTCTAACTCAGTTTCATATTTCTAATATATTAGGAGGAATCACACAATGAATGCATTCGAAACAACGAAAGAAGAAAGAAAGAAAGAAAAGCAAACCATCGGTGCAGTTGGTTTGGAATTCCCGCAGCTCTTATCTGCTGGTTATGTAACAACTAAAGATCTTAGCAATTTGATCAATAGTTTCTATCATGCAGTATTTACGGATTACTATGGATCTAAATTAGAAGTAGCAGCAAATGGTCAAATCTCCATTCGTTTGTTCTTCAAACCTGTAGAAGGCAAAGATTCTAATCTTATCTTTGCATTAGAAAATATTAATAATCCTAGCGATACAGATGCATATAGCCGTATTGAACGTGCTAATCGCTTCAATAATCCGAATGGTAATTATCGTAATTATAAATTCACTGATGATGCTAAAGAAATGCTTAGTGAATTTGTAATCAGTTCCGGTATTAATCGTAATGGTGGAGTTAATTGGAATGCAGTAAGTGAAGAAACAACTGGATCTGATAATTACAATCGTCCTCAGATCTATGTATCTCTTACTTGCGATATCTATAAGATCATTCGCAAACTCTATGGAGATAAGACCTCTAATAATGGTCATTGGGATTACAATATCGAAGTTAAAGCTCCGATTGCTCCTAAGATGGATCCGAATGGTAATATTATTGCAACAAACTATTCCTTGTTGCTTTGGAGAATTGATTCCAGCGATGTTACTGCATTAGCTGCACGTTTTGGTTATGGCGATTTCGGAACCAATAGCCTTGGTATTAATACAGAAATGTAAATAATTGGTTTGAGGTAGAGAGAAATCTCTACCTCAATACTTTAATATAAATTAGTAACTTTTTTAAATTTATTTTTTTATCTTAAGGAGAGAATAAAATGGCTTTCAAAAAAGATGCTGGTCCTATCAAATATGAAATTAAAGAAGATGGAATCAATGAATTAGTAGATGAAGGCTCAGGTAATATGGTATTAATGCTTAGAGAAGTATCTTGGAATGGAAGAGAACCTAAACTTGAACTTAGAAAATGGATTGTTGATGTAAATGAAGAAAAGCCTATGAGAGGAGTTTCTTTTATTACAGAAGAAGGTCCTAACAAACTTACTGAGATCATGATCAATAAAGGATATGGAAAAACAGAAACTGTATTAAATGATCTTAAAGATAGAGATGATTTCGATTCTTCTCTTAATAAAGTAATTGGTAAGAAGAAAGTTGAAAAAGCAAAAAACACTGAAGTAATTGTCGATGAAGATGAATACTTTGATCCTAATAATATCTTAGGATAAAATGAGGTGTTGATATGAAAAATCAGTATGAAGAGATAAAAGGAGATAATCAGAATGAATCTCTAGAACAATTAGAGATGTGTAAATATCTGGTTCAAGGAGAAAATAAACCTTGTAGGCATAGAGATATGTATGGTAGATGTACATTTGAAAATTGTGTATTGGATTCTGAAGAGAGTCCTCTCCGTTCTAAGAAGTGGTGGTTTCAATGTATTATTTGTAAACACCCCACTTCTATTGAACCCGATGGGCTAAGAGTTCCCTTTTGTGAAAGTTGTATATCTAGAATGAATGAAGCAGAGGTGCTTCCTTTCACTTGTAGATATTGTGGAAAGAAACAATATACTCCTTCGAAATGGATGTTTTCTAGAGTATGTGATGAATGTATTCCTCTATTGTATAATAAGAATGCAGGACAGACTTGTTTAAAATATACTCCTAAAGCAGGGAAACATTCTATTTCTAAAGGTGGATCTATGCACGATTATAAATAGGAGGCTATTATGCCTAATCAACGAGTAAAACAATATGACTATTTAGATGCTGTTCCTATAGAAAATATACTATACGGGCAGTTTATAAAATATGATAAACTAAACAAACTATTTGTAGATTATTACAAAGATAAGCAACAACCTAAATGGATCAATATATACATAGACGTGTATCAAGTATTACTTCCTATATTTAGTTTCTATAAGGTTATTCATCCTTATAGTATCACATCTTGTTTAGCTAACTTAGCTATTCATTATAAATCATTTTTTAGAAAAGCTGGAATAGATAGTTTTGTATTTTTATTATATTCTCCTACTTCAGGATCATCTACCCAGCAAAGATTCTGTTCTGATTATAATTCTAAGAATATTACCAAGATGATTAATAATCAGGAAATATATAAAATAGTAAATGAGAACTTACCATTATTGAGTATGCTGTGCCAGTACATGAATAATATTTATTTTAAAATAGGAACTGTAGAAACTTCTGTCATGGCTTATGATATGATTACTAAGTTTAAAAATAGAAATATACAGGTTCCTTCTCTTTTTATAACTTCATCTCAATATGCATTTCAACTTCCTTCTAAAGTAAAAGATTTAATCATGTTATTTAAGAAGAAAACAAATACAGAAGGTATAGATGAGTCTTATATAGTAAATACAGATACTGCTTTAGATTCTTATATTGCAGAGATTAAAAAGCAAAGAATAGAAAAATTTGAAGTGAACCAATCTTGGTTATCAGGGTTTATGACTTTATCTGGTATTCCTAAAAGGAACTTAAAGTCTTTATTTAATTACAAACAAAGTTTGAAGATATTAAAAACTATTGATGAAAGATTTGATCAGGCTACTCCTGATTCAATATATAATACAGCTAATCAATTATACCCTAATAAAAATATGGATTCTCATTTTTATGATGAGATTGTAAATAGGTTTAAATGTATAGATCTAGATTATCAACTTCATCTATATAGAACAATGCCTGAATCTATAGATACCGTATTTCTGGAACAGGTAGAAAATCCAGAAGCATTAAAAAGAATTAATGATGAATACTTTTCAGAAAATCCTATCTTATTAGAAAGAATATAGAGTAGAGTCTTAATGACTCTACTCCTATTTTATTTTTTCTTAAGAAGAGAAATTGTATCAGACATGGAACCAGATCCCATTTCTAATGTTTTCCTTGTATTGCTTGTTACAGAAGATAATTTTATACCTTTACCTTCTGTAGAAACTACGTTTATATTCTTATTATCTTTATCAGTCATATTGTTAGCATTCTTATACCAGTCTTGTTTGCTGGTATTATTATTAATAGCTGTTGTTGTATTAGCATCCTCAGCTTTGCTTGTAGTAGAGTTTTCCAATATCTTAGAGAAGTTTAGCATAGTAATGCATCTGAATATATTACTTTCTCTAGAATATATTTCCGTCTTTTTATTCAATAAGAACAATCCATCTTTATCAGAATGAGCATTATAATTTTTTACCACATATCTCTTATTTGGGGTAAATACAGATGGATCTAAATCATTCTTGCTGATAGTTAATTGATTGATCTTATTTTCCAATTCAGATTTAAAATTCTTTATTTCATTAGGATTATCGTTCTTTGAGACAATTATCTGTGTTCCAGGTCTACTACTACCGAAGCTACCTCCGACATTCATGTCAGATTCAAAACTTCCTATTCCTATTTGACCTATACCGGTTAAATCTGTAATGCTATCTAAATTATTTTTTAATAGTTGCATATCTGTATTGTCTAAGAAGCCACCATGAGACAAATATTTACCAGCATCAGATAATTTATTATAAATAGATTCTCCAGTAAAGGAAATAGCAGATACATCTGTAACCAAAGATACAAACTTACTTTTAATATCACAGGATAAAATATCGTTAAAGCTAGGGAAGAAGGATAATAGGTTTTTAGCAAACCCAGTTATAAATCCTATAACTCCTCTAAGACTTCCAATAACTCCTTTGATATTGTTTATATACCCTTGCATCTCTGTTACGTTTTCTAATAGTTTATTAGAGTTTGCAAATACATCATTAAAAGATATATTGGTACTAGCATCTGTAAATACGGGACTAAATTTATCATAGATAGGTTTTATCTTATTTACAAATGCAGCTGCTTTATCTGCTATAGATGAGACTTTATCCATTGTATTATCTAATACGTTTGTTTTAGAGAATATATTGGATTCAGCATGAGAGGAAGCAGAGTATGAAGTTGAATTAATCTTATTTATAGAATTCTTAGTAGACTCTATTACATCTTGTACATTGATTTCTGTAACAGAATTTAAATAGTTATCTAAATATTCTGAATCGTAAAAGATAGGAGTCAGTTTATTTATATTGGCTTCAAATTTAGTACTCATATTATTAAGCTTTTCATATTGCTTGTTGAAGTTCAATAATCCACTACCAATATATTTACTAATAGCAGAAGTTAATGAGCTTTGAACAATAGGGACATTGATGGTTACTTTACCAGGTTTAGCTCCAGCAGAAGTGGGGAATCCAGATATCTGACCCATTATAGTTTCTGTAAGTTTATTTTGATATTCAGCTAATTCTTTAGCTTTATTTAAAACATTGTTTTTAAATATATCATTCCACTTACTTAACTTCTCTGGAATATTTCCCATTTTCTTTACCATCTTTTTTATCATTACTTTAAACTTAGACACAATTCTATCTATATAGGCTTTCATCTTAGCAATATTAGCATAGCTTAAAATACTATTATCTTTACTAGGATTTATAATAGCATCAAATCTATTTATGATTTTAGATATATCATGGTTTATAGTATAATTCGTATCACTAACAGATACGTCTATATAGTAAGCATTTTGATTTGTATCTATATCCATTCCCTCATTCATCATATTAGGGTCTGTTATTTCTCTTACATTTAAAAGAACGTCATTATATTGCTCATTCTTCATAGGAAGACCCTTACCAGATTTAGAGATGAGATAAGTACAGATAGGTTCATCTATAAAAAATAAATACTTCGTAGGATAGAAAACTTCAACTGAGTTTAGATAATCTACTAGGCTAGTAAGAGTATCCGTAGGAGGGATTATCAATTGAGATTGAGGTTTATTATATTGGAAAGGTTCAATAAGAAGATGAAGATTGGTCATATAAGAAGATACAATATCCATCATATTGGTATTCATCATAGTCGTATTAGCAACTACTTTATTTGAGTCTATACATTTCTTACTCATAAGACCTATATAAACTTCTTTATATACATCTTTTCTATCTTCCCCATTATTCTCTTTATCTATATAATCCAATTCTTTATAGTAGTTTATATCATTAGAAACAAAGATAGAATACTCATCTTCTATATAAGTTTCCGTAGTAGGTTCATCTAATTCTGAAGATGAATTAAATTTTTCTATCTTTAAATGCATGGTAGCACTTTTTGCATTTTGTATAATAATATCAAATAAGTTTTTATCTAAACTAACTTTAGCTAACATTGTCGGCATGTTCTTATTTACATAATCACTTATTCGAATAAGATCTTTAAAATTTTCCGGTTTTATATTTAAATCATCTGAAGGTACTCCTGGTATAACTATCTTCCCAGTAATTTTAAAATTCCATTTTTGCATAAGAGTCGATTTCACCTCCATAAAATATTATAAGTTTGTCATTTGGAATAAAATGGACAGATAACCATCAAGGTTATCTGTAATATTTGATATAAATTTATCATTAGATATCAGCGTGTAAACGATCAAAACATTTATAGATCTTATTGAAAATAGCTTTAATCCGATTAAAGAGATTTTTGATTGTATCATTCTTTAACTTATTACTTTCAATCTTGCTAAACAATTTTTCTACTTTAGAATAAGCAATAGAAAGATGTTTAGTATCAGAATTGGTTGCATTGCCAGATTTAATATACTTGGAGGCCTGAGTACACATCTTTTCCAATCCACTAAGATCTTTTGTATATGTGCGAGTAATAACAGCGATAGCTGTATTAATAACCTTTGTATCTGTCGGAGTAGAACCTGCTAAATTTCTTACAGCTTCTTCAACATTTCCAGCTTCTCTTAATGCTTCTTTAATGAAAGCATCAACTTTATTCACTTGGTTTCCCATATCAGATGCTTCATTGATTACAAATAATCCCATCTATTATACTTCCTTTCAAATTATTTTTTAGATATAGAATTTTTTACTTTTATGATAAAACCAACTATAGCGTTCAATACTTTCATTATCCCTTTTTTAATAATATTAAAGATCTTAATTGCTTGATCTTTAATCTTCGTAGTAAAAGATTCTTTATCATATTTTTTATTTCTTACGTCATTAATTTTTTGTTCACATATGGATAAACTATTTTCTAGTTTATGTTTTATTCTTTCTAGAAAAGGAAGACTTTTCTCAGGTTCAGAACTTGCTGCATGTTTTTTACAAGAATCTATCATTTTTTTTTTCTGCGTCTTTAACTTTCTTTTCTATATTTTCACCAGTTTGTTGAGGGTCTCCATCTAGATTAAAGGCTTTATTACTATTCATCATATTATCAAAATTTTTAAATTCTTCTTCTGTTACATTAGGCTGTACATCTTCATTATAAGAAGATACTCCTTCTAATATTACATATAATCCCATATTATATCACCTATGTTTTATCTAAATTTATTTTGTATAGATGCTAAAGAAGATACAATAGCTTTTACAATCTTCATCAATATCTGTTTAATTTTAATAAATACCCATTTAATAGCATTCAATACATTTGTTACAATACCTTTATCAAATTTTAATTCAGAAAGACTTTGATCACATTTTTTAATCTTTGCTTCTAATGAAGTTCTTAATCTTTCTAAAAATGTTTTATCTTTTACATTTTTAACACTTTCTACAATCTTATTTGCATTTCCTTCTGCTTGATTAACTAGTTGTTTAGCTTTTCCTGTATCACTTTTTGCAACTGTAGCAGCTTCAGATGTTTTATTAGCAAGATCTTTAACTTCAGCTACGACAGTATTCTTAGATGAAGAATCTTCATTATTAGTTGTATTATTTGAATCAGTTTTATTTGCATTTCCTTTATAAACAGTATTCTTTTCTGAAGAAGTAGAATTTGTTTTATTATCATCTATATCTTGTTTATTAGATGAAGTTTTTGCAGGTTCTTGTTTATTATCTTTATTTGTATTTGAAGGAGGAGTAGTATTATTTCCTTTTGAAGTATCTTTGTAAACATTGTTCTTTCTTGTTACCAAAGAATCCATCTCCGCCCTTGCTTTTTCTTCAGCATCTTTTAAAGCTTTTGCATTTGCTTCCTTTTCTGCCTCTTCAGCGGCTTTCTTTGCTTCAGCCTCTTTTTTAAACCTATCATACATTTCTTCAGTTTCTTTAGAGTTCCAATAAGCATGCCTTGCTTCCTGAGCTTTTTTTTTCATGATCTTCTATTTCTTTATCTATTTGATCTACTTTTTTAGAATCTGCTGTCCCTAATAATACCCCTTTATCTACTGGTTGTCCCTCATAAAATTCTCTTCTTAAACGAACTTTTTCATGATATTGACTAATCAGTTCATTTATACGATCATTTTTTTTTCACCATCAAAACCAAAAGTATTTCGTAATTCTTTATAATCATTTTCATTATTACGACGTAAGTTTTGTACATCTTTCCAAGTTTTTATTTTTGATATATCGATATCTTCATTAAAATACATTATCATTATTGATCATCTCTCTTATTTTAAAATAAGAGAGAGAGATCTCTCTCTCTCTCAATATGTTAATTATTATTTAGATTCTTTTTTGCTACGGAATTTATTCTGGATAGAAGCCAATGCCGAAACGATAGCTTTGATAAGTTTTAAGAAAAGTTGTTTAATCTTAGTGAATACCCATTTAAGTTTATTACCAATAGAGCTTTCACCATTTTTCTTATTTTCTTCTTCCATCTTCTTAAACTTATTATCATATTCTTTAATCTTAGCTTCAAGTTTTGCTTTTTGTTTTTCTAACCAAGATTGATTTCCACAATCTTTTACAGCTTCTACTGCTTTATCAACAGCTTTTTCTACTTTATTTACATCAACATTTTCGGGATCTTCAGCTGCTTCTTTTGCAGAACTAAGTACTACTGTGAATTCATTATCAGGTGTTTCTCCTGAAGAGGTCATTCCTTGATAATAATCAGTCATATCATCATAATAAGCATCATTAGCTTTTCTATTAGCAATTCGTGCATCAACCTTTGCCTTATAAGCAGCGAATTTACCATCTTTAGATTCCAGCTTGGGTTCAGGTTTTTTGGGTTCATAACCCGGATTTGTATTAAGTTGGTGTTGATACATATTTCTATTAACTTTTCCAGGAGTGCCATCTTTTTTTCTAAGAGAAGCATTCTGCATCATAACTACATTATCAAGCTCATTTTCATTAAATACAAATAAACTCATTTATTTTCACCTCATATATGATTTTTAAAAATAAATTCTACTTAAATTTAAATAGAATACTAAATATTAACTTTATGTTCAATTATTTAAAATTACTTTCTATTAGTTCTTAACTGGTTTCTGTAGTTATTCATATTATTAGTTAAAGTTTGATTAGCTTGACTTCCTACACTTCTAGATGTTTCAATATAATCGTTTCCTTCTTTTTTATAGGTATTAAATTTAACATCTCTGACACCAAGTTTATTAATCTTATTACCAAGTGTTCTATTTTTCCAAGTACGTTGAAGTCTACCTAATACAGAAACAATAGCATTTATGATTCTAACAAATATTTTCTTAATTTGGAGAATGAACCATTTTACTTTTTCACCAATATTAGTTCCAACACTACTCTTGGATTTCATATTGATAGCTCTCAATTTAACATCAAAGGATCTAATCTTTTCTTCTAATCTAACTTTTAATCTTTCCAATCCAGTAGGTTCAGATGATTTATTGATTAAAGAAACGATCTGATTAGCCTTTTCATTGATTTGGTTTGTTATTTCTTGAGGATTGGAATTTTGAGAATTGATAGCTTGTTCTCCATTTTGTACCTGACCTGTAATTTGAACCATATTGTTCATAATAACACTCATGGATGTTTGACCATTATCCCCTTGTTTATATTGACCATTATTAAATTGGGGAGGGTTATTAGGTTGATTATCTTCTCTTAAAACAAATAATCCCATTATTCTATCCCTCTAATTTTATTATAAATTTTAGAAATAGCAGATACAAGTAATTTAAGAATTTTTGTAAAGATTCTCTTAAGCTGAATAAAAGCCCATTTAATAGCATTGACAACTTTTGTACCAATGCCTTCATCTTTAAATTTCAATTCTTTAATTTCTTTATCCCATTTTTCTAATTTATCTTCTAAACGCTTTTTAAATCTTTCTAATGCAGTAAGATCTTCTCTGCTAACTTCATTACTGCTTTCAACAGTTTTAATATCTCTTTCAATTTCATTAGCAGTTTTTTCTACTTCTTGTTTAGCTGCATTATTAGTAACTCCATTCTGAGATTCGGCTACCATTTCATTAGACTTGGTAAAAAGACGTTTTACTTTTTCTCTAAAAGATTTAAAAGCATCTGTAACTCGGCTTTCTTCTAATGAATAGATATCATTATATCCATATCCTTCATTCATTGTAAATAATGGCATGTCTTTTGTTATCCTTTCTTTGTTATACTTTAAAAAGCATCATTTCTGCTTTTCATTATTCTTACATTTTTATTATATTTAACAGCAGTATCTAAAGAATCTTTATCATACTTTTGTATTTCTTTTCTGTATTTATAATTGTTATATTTATCTTTAACAAATCTATGAGCTACTGCCAATGCTCTTACAATAGCTCTAAGTATTTTACCCAGAACTGCTAATATAGCATCTTTTACCGCTTTTACAGCTGCTATAGCTCTTCTACCTATAGAACCCTCACCATATTTAGCATCGATTACATTAAAAGCTTTTCTTGCAGTTACTTTTGCAATAAAATTTTCTATACGATGTTGCAATCTTTCTAAAAAAGTAGTACTTGATATTTTTCCTATATATTTAATAACTTCAGACCCATATTCATTTACTTCTTTTTTTTTAAGATATACTTTATTTGGATCGAATTCAGAGGGATCATTTATTGTTGCATTTACATGGAATATATCCATCATATTGTTTTGTATATATCCTTTAATTCCCTCTTCTGTATTTAAATCATGTTTTGATATTCTATTATACAGATCATCATCAAATTTTGATACAGATCTTGCATCGCTATCTTCATTGATTACAAATAATCCCATAATTTATCCACCTAACCACGTTTAGTAGCTTCTAAGTCATTATCTTTTGCAAGTACATCTGTTCTATATTTTACTTCATTTTCAGCTTTTCTACGTTCTATTTCATTTCTAATATTGCCTTTATTAGAACCAGATAATTCGTTCTTATACTTGCTATTATAATATTTATCTTTTACATAACGATGGGCTTTTGCTATCATAGAAACAATAAACCCTATTATCTTTAAAAATATTTTTATTATATAGCCTATAAGAAGTTCATATGCTTTATATATTTTAGTAAATATAGAATCAGTTTCGAATATTTTCTTTGCAAATAGTTCTTTTTTCTTATTTTTAATAAAAAGCTTATACTTTTCTACCTTAGATTCTATCCAATATTTCATCTTTTCAAGAACAGTTAGATTAGAAATATTTTTGATAGCATCTATTGCTTTCTTGCTATATTTATCTACTTCATTCTTGCTCATACTTAATTCATTTGGATTATATCTGGTTACAGAGGATCCTTTATATTTACCAATTTGAAGCCATCCGTTTTCGCCATCATATATTCTAGCAGTACCAGCAATATCTAAGATATTCTCTCTAGCTACTTTTACCCATTTATCTCGTTCTTCTTTATTTTCTGGAGCTCTTGTAAAGTTAAATTTAGGAGATAAAATATTACTATTTATATCTGGCTCGAAATAATTATTTGGAGAATATCCCTCTTCTTGAAAGAGGGATATTTCTCTATATAAATAAGCTCATTTTATATTATCCTATATTAAAGGGTTTCTTGGCTGCCATGAGCTGCTTGAGGGCCTGTTTGAGAGGAAGACGAATGCCCTCCTTGAGATTCTTCAATTCCAGAATGTGCAGAATTTTGAGGAGCACCAGATGCAGGCTGAGTAGCACTATGTGTAGAAGATTCAGAGCTAGAAGTATGTGTAGAAGATTCAGAACCAGGTGTTGCGGCTGCTTCTTCTTTAAACTTTACTAAATCGGAGATACGGCGATAACGTGTTCCTTTATCAAAAGAAGTCTTAGGTTCTATATGGTTAGCAGCGGCTTCTTCTTTAGCTTTAAGATCTTCATAGTATGCTTTGAAGTGTGCTTTAGCTTTCTTTTCTACAATTTCAGCTTCTGTAAGATCTTTATCCTGATTTAATTCAGCTTCATTCTTTGCTTTGATTTCTTTTTCAAATTTAGCAATGCATTGACGAACAAATTCATCATTAGCATCTTTCATCTTCTTAGCAATCTGTTCTTCTAAATCAGGAATAGGTTTAACTTTAGCTTCATCAACAGTTTTGCCACCATTTTCACCATCAACTTCTTTAAAGCCGATTTTCTTTTCAGCTTCGCTAAGTTCTGCTTCTTTTTTCAAAGTCAAAGGAATGAATTCTTTCTTAATCTGTTTTGTACCAAGAATTTCTTCTTCAGTTTCTTTGATTTCGAATACAGCTACACCCAATTTGATGCATTTCTTAATCAAGTCTGTGCTCAATACAACTTCAGGAGTTGTACCAGCGATACCAATAAAGTTCAAAACTGCTCCACCAGGAGCTACCATTTTAACGTATTTATATTTAGCTGTTGCCATTTATAATTTCCTCTTTTCTTAAAAAAGTATAGTAAATCATTATTATGATGTAAAAATCAATATTTAGTATTCTCTTATCTCTTGGGTTTAGAACCGTATTTTAACCCCTTATTGAAATTTTCTTCATCATCTATCTTTAATACTGTCGGAAGATTTACATTATATGATTTTTCTATAGCACTTAATTGACCATTGTATTTCTTATTTTGATAAGAGAGAATATGTTTAACAGAATACTTGTCATCTTTTTTACCAATATGATTAGCAAGCTTCTGTAATCTTATAGCAATCCAATCTATGATTCTTAAGATAACTCTTAGAAATTTTCTAATAAGATTTTGCTTTCTAAGATCTCTTTCCTTATTCAACTCAGCAAGAAATTTAGTATATAAATTTCTAAATTTAGCAATTTTAGAAGCCAACCAAGTCTTAGGTCTACTATCTATTTCTCTTTTTATATCAGCAAGTCCTTTTCCTCTTAAATCTTTTCTTGCTTGTGTAAAGTTATTTAAGATCTCCATTCTTTTAGGATGTTTAGATAAATCCATCATATCATCATGAGTATCCAAATATCCTTTCATTACGTTATCATTTATATCCGATGTATCTAGTGTATCTTCTTCGTTTATAACGTTATAATATACAGAAGGAAGCATTGCTACTTCTTCTGATAGTAATACATTTTCTTTACTATATAATCCCATATTATATACCTCATATTATTACATTTTTATTAGTCTAAGTATCTTTCATTGCTTTTAACTACGTCTTGATATATAAAGTTTATAATATAATTACCCTTTCCTATATATTCTTTATATAGGGAGGCTGTATCTATATTGTATCTTCGTATATATTTAGTTATAGATACATAAAGATTTAGATATTCTTTAGAAACTTTCTCTAATATCTTTTTGTGTTTTATTTTATATTCTTCATCTTTACTAGACTTTATTTTGGCAATAACTTTCTTTTTATTTTCTTTAGCTCTTTTAAAATTTTCTTCTAGTTCTTTAGCGAGTTTAGATCTATTATTATGATGATCTGTAATCTCTTCATATACTTCTTGATCATAGTCCTCTATTAGTTTTACAACATCTAAAGTTGTCATAGATTTATGCTTACTATAGTATTTAGATTTGGATCTTAAATATTTAATTAGCTTTTCATTATTATACTCCATTTCTTTAGGAGGTATAAATAAAGGTGTTTTAGAATCTATACCATTTAACCATATTTCTTCTTTTGTAAATATGGCTAACGCTTTTTGTATATCTATTTTTACTACAGGAATTCCATTTAATAGATCAGGTGCTTCATAGTATCTTCCTGCAAAAAGTTTATTATCTTCACATTCTTTTTTTATAAATTCGATTTGTGATTTTTTATCTTTGTTATTTACGAGCATCATATAAAACATTCTTTTTAAAAAATCACTATCTAAATTTTTCATAACTTTTAAATTATGAGTTATTTTAAGATCATCCAGATCTAATCTAGATGCCACTGAACTTTTGTTCTTATATTTCATTATTAAAGATTTTAATCCCTCTATATATTCTCTATATAAACTACTAGGTTTAAGACTAGAATCTTTTTTCTCATTTTTTAAAATCTTCTCTATATTATTAGAGTCTGAAATAGAGTCTACAAGAAAATTCATATTCATACTCCTTATTTATTAATTCTATAAATATTTTCTGTTTTATCTTCTACTGCATTCATTTTAAGTTCAGCTAAGATAGACAGTAATTGAGAGAAATCATTATCTGTTAATCTAAGATAATTATAAGTTCCAAGGTTAGTTATCATTTTTTCTTTAGCTTCTTGTTTAGCTCTATAATCAACCATTTTTCTATTATTAGGGTTTTTTCCTCCATCTTTAACTTCTATGATTAGATTATAAGGAAGGAGTAAAAAGTCTGTTATCCAGTGTTTCTTTTTTCCTTTGTATTCATATTCTAATACAGGACCAGGAGCTAATACTTCATCAGATTTGTATTCAAGAGTCTTATCTAAAAATTCCATAAGATTCTTTTCATATTTACCAGTATAAGTAAATACTTTACCATCTGACCACTTATATTTTCCACTTATCTTTCTATTAGCTAGCATTTTTTCTTGTTGTTCTGGATCGTCTAAAAGATGTGGTTTATTATAGATCTTCATCATTCTTTCTCTATACGTCTTTTTTATAGCTTCATAACATTTAGGGTTTCCACAAAGCCGTTCATATTTCTGACGTTTTTCATTCCACTTTGTTGGTTTTCCGCATACAGTGCAATTCCCATGACCATCTTTATTATTCACAATATCATATACAAGGCGATATGCTGTATAATTTAAAGGAAGTTCATCTTGATGGTTTTTATCTATATGCTTTACTAAATCATTTCTATGATATGAAGCGTTACAATAAGGGCAAGCATAATTTTTCATTAATGTGACCTCTATTCTTTATACTTTATATATAGGTTTTACTTGCAAAAATATATGAGCAAAATAATCATAATATGACATAACTGATCTATTGCAAAGATTTTTTTATCTAATTTCTTAATCTTACAATAAGAAAGATGCTTATTTTGTTTATTATTTTTTAATATAGTATTATGAACTGTTCTTTTTCCTAAGTCTATAAATAAATGTGACATGAAAAGCATAATAAAAGAAAGCCTGCTATATCTATACCATATAGGAATATTTATTACAGTCAAATACCCCATCATAACTACAGTAGCATATAATAAACAATGAAATACCATTATAAACATAGACTTATCTTTTCGTTTTCTTAATTCATCTGGCTGTAATATAAAATCAGCAAAATAGTGAAATGAAAGCATTATAAGTATATCAATAACCATAATTTATCATTCTTCTCTCTTATATGACCAAAAAAAAAATAAGTATAATATAACCGATTATATTAAAGTCAATTACAAACCTTATTTGTTAATAAAAAAGAAAGAGGTCTCCCTCTTTCTTTCCTATTTTAATACATCTCTAAGATATCATCTATAGAATTGTATTCTTTATTGGTTTCTCCCCATTGTTTGTCAAAACTTCCTTTCGTATCTTTTTTATACATCTCCCTAATCTTCTCTTTTTCTTTAATACTTAACTTACTAGTTTTTATTCTTCTTTTTCTTTCTTTTGTAGGTTTTGCTAGAACTTCATACTCATAGAAATCTTTGGATAATCCTCCAAATATTTCTGCTAAAGTTAGAATAGCAGCAACACCACCAATAATTTTTACAGGATGATATACGTTTGTTATCATAATAATCTCCTCCTTTCATCCTTCACTACTATAGTATATAATTTCTGACAAAATTAACTCGATAGGGAATTAACCCTATCGAGATATATTAATCTTTAGCATTTCCATTTATAGTATCTTTTTCGATATGACGTTCATCTTTATTCTTTGGAGAAAATTTAGCTTTCTTATTTCTAGTCTTATATTTACTAGGACCAGATACTACCTTATTATACTTTTCTTCATCAGGAGGATGGTGGCTATATCCTCTACTCAATCTCTTTATTTTATTCTTAATACCTTCTATGGAGTTGATTCTCCTTGCTTCATCTAAAACAAATAAGCCCATTATTTATCATTCACTTTCTGTTGTTGATTTTGTTGTTGAGGCTGAGGTTGATTAGGAGTATTTTGAGTACCTTTGGAATAACTATTTACATGAGTTTGCATAAATGACATCATATCTCTGTATATAAATCCAGATACAGTCATCTTAGTACTAAGAATCTGTCTAACAAGATTGCAAACTAATTTCTTCTTATTCCAAACAGTAGTATCACTATCTTCACCATTTTGTTTTTGACCATTTTGACCAGAAGTGTTTTTATTATCAAAAGTCATCTTTGGTTTTGCAGTACTTGGTTTCTGTTGCTGATTAGTTGTATTTTGTTGTTGAGGTTGTGTCACATCAGCTTCTGATAATGAGTCTCCAAAATACTTATTATAGAATTCTCCAAAGTATTTATTATAGAATAATGTAAGGTCAGTATCTGCATTCAAACTGGTATTAGAAATTGCATTTCCTGTAGCCATATTAGCAGTATTAGACTTGTTTACAGCGGTATTCATATTATTATTATTTATTTGAGTTTGAGTGATAGGATTTTCTGTATTCCCAGTAATAGGATTTCTGTTGATATAATTTATATACCCATGAATATCTGTTTCTAAAGATTTTATAAAAGTATTTATAGAATTACAGAAATTGTATGCACTAGGAAGAAATTGCTGTAATTCTTGAGTTGAGATATCATGAACCTTATCTTTGCCATAATAATAGATTTTTGCAAAATCTTGGAACTCAGTTTCACCATTATAGGTTGAAATAAACATCTTTTTCAACCATAAATTCTGTCTCATCAATTGCTGATCATTCTGTTTAGGTTGAGTAGGGTCCTGATTTGGTAATTCTATTCTTTTTAAATCTATACCACTTAAGTTTGTAGAAATAGGAGTCTTGATTCTATTAATAGCTGATTTGTAATCTGGTGCTTGTTTAATATTAGCTCCATTTCTTACAGGATACTTATTAGCATTTAAGATAATATCATTATTTTTACTAAGCCAAGAAGAATTTTGATTAGCTTGATCTGTTATATACTTCTTAAAGGTATTTAAACTTTGTTGAATAGAATTTATATTATCCATTCTCCACTGATCATTCGAGTCAGAAGATTCTTCATTAAATGTATCTTCATCCAGCATTTTGTTTTCATAAAGCCACTCCATAAATTCAGAGTCTATCATATTCATTTCAGATAATTCTTCTATACGATAATCTTCCATCAAAATATCTATTAATTCATTATCCATTTATAAGTCCTCTAAACCTTCTATAAATTCTTTATCGATAACAAATTTACCATTGTGTTTTTCAATATGATTCATATAGAACTCTTCTATTTCTTTTAATTCTTCTTTCTTTAAAGCATATAAACTCTTAGGAGGATCAGGAAGTGCATGAGAATAATAATTTCCTTCTTTATCTTTAGAATAGCAGATTACTTGAGTAAGTTCTATTTTACAAGATTTCCGTATCTTAATACCCATAGTAACATACTCACCATCTATATCTACTCCAATATAATCATAAGCTCTTCCGGTATCAAATCCAAGATAAGATAAATAAATGATAAGAGGTACAATCAAAATACGTTTTCCAGGGAATTTAAAGATAGCCCCAAGAAGACCTAAAAGAGCAAGATATATTAAACCAGCAGTTGCATCTTTTACTATTCTTTTTAAATTAGTTTGAGTAATATAAGCCTTAAGAAGTTTCATCTTAGGAGTATTATCAAATTCTTTTTTATCTAATTTTATAAGATTAGGATTATTCTTATATATAGAGGCTATCTGATCTCTAAACCACTTATTTAATTCTTTCCCTTTCATCATCTTATCTGTTCTTATTTTGATAGCCTTATTTATCTTATCATAAATAAATATCTTTAGGGCAAATCGAACTAATATAGCTACTATTAGTCCCTTTCCGACTTCTCCTACAGTATCTAATACATCTTTATCTTCATTCAGTAATAAATCTATATCATTACATTTTTTATAACCGTTCATATTAAGTACCTCGCCTTAGTAGATTAATTACTGAATTGTTACACGATATGAGATTAAAAACCCACTAGGAGTTTAAAACTCCTAGTGGATGAAATATCATAATAGATATAAATTATTTTGCAGCAGTTTCAGCAGCAGCAGCTTTGTCTTCAGCCTTTTCAGCAGCTGTCTTACGAGCAGCCAAAGCAGCTTCACGACGTTTTGCACTCGTCAACTTTTCAGTCAACCATTCGATGCAGCTAGCAATCTTCTTCAAGATCTGCTGGAAAATGGAGAGGTCTTTACCTTCAGCCTTTTTAGCTTCAAGTTTCTGACGATATTCAACCATCTTAGCATTCAAAGCAGCAATACGTTCAGCAATCCATTCTTTGGGCTTATCAATTGCATACTTCTTAATCTTAGCCAAGAAACCATCTACTTTTTCAGCTTCTGCTTTATCGCCTTCTGCGGCAGTATCCGAAACTACTTTGTCATCTTTTTCATCTGCTTTTTCAGCTTCCAACATGTAGTTCAAGAAATCTACATCACCAGTTTTAGCATAAGCTTCAACCAGCATGTCTACGAATACATAAGCATCGCTATTTTCCGAAATCGGACGAACAACAACGTTTGCTACTTCGTCGATCAGTTCAGGATCAGCAATGATACGAGCTTCATCGATAGCAACAGCGATCGAACCAAAGTTTACATCATTGGATTCAGCAACAGCATATACAGCATCGATATAGTCGATGTTATTTTCTTCCGACAAGCGTTCGATATCGGAGAAGTTAGCAACCAATGCACCAATACGAGTATTTTCTACTACAGGTACTGCTACAGGCTGCAGTGCACATTCTTCTTCATCAAGGAATACAGCTTCACCAAGAATATCATTGAAATTCTTGTCTTCACTTGTATTTGCTCCAATCATGAAATCGGATTCAGTGAATAACATAATTTAATTACCTCCATTATGCATAAAGAGTTTTTTAATATAATTTATAAATTATTTTCCACATGAGATATATAAATGGGTATAAATCCGATGAAAATCTATACCCAAAGATTTTATTATAATGTAATCATAAACAAAAATTATTTATTCTTCAATTTTTCTTTAAGTTTATTGATTGTATCATTAAGAAGGTCTATCTTCATAGATAAATCTTTCTTTTCTAAAGGACTAGAAGAAGCTTTTAATTTATCCATAAATGAATACTTCATTCTTCTTAAAGAAGAAAACTTTTTGCCAATCCAATCAGAAGCTATAGAACTATTATTAGCTTTGAGTTCTATATTATACATAGCCTTTTTAAACTCAGGATATGAATTTTGTTGAGAAAACATTTCTTTCAAAGAATACAAATCGTCTTTAGCATATGCTTCCATTACTGATTCTTTGTTATATTCATTGATTCCTTTAAATACGGCTTCAGTATAAACATAAGCCAAATCAGATTTTGAAATAGGATTGATATATACATCAAATCCAGATTCTTTGAAATATCTAGCACTATCAAGCATATCAATATCTGTAAACAAATTAGATTCGTTTACAGATAAAGATATGGTTTCGGGTAATACTTTGTTTGCTTCACAAATTGAAGTGATAGCATCTGTTCCATCAGTAATATTATTAGATGTAGCATATTCTACTAGATCTTCAATTCTAATAATATTTGTTGCATATTCATAGTCTTCAAATACAGGAACTAATTCGGGATAATATTCTGTATTCTCTTCTATAGGCAACATTTTATCAAGAACAATAGATGCTTCTTCTAAAATATTAGATGAATACATTTTAACTCTCCAATTAATTATTTTTTCGATAATAATTTGGCACGGATATTTCGTTGAGCTTGTTTTCTCATCTTATCCTCAAAATATTTATTACGGCTATATTCGTTTTCTTTTCTAGCATCTTTTCGTTTTTGCAATGAATCGATTCTATCCCTGAACTCAGCTCTTAAACTATCATTTCCGCATCCTTCTTGGAGATCTGCTGCATCATCTGCAGTCACACCGCCAGCTGTGCTTGCTGCAAGAACACCAGGAAGCTTTGCAGCCGCATTGTCTTTATATACATCATTCTTTTCAGAATGACCAGGATCGATTGCGAAATCATCTTCATCATGACCATAGTCATCTGCATTATATAAACCTTCACTATCATCAAAACCAAACTTATGATCATGAGCTTGATCTTCAGAATAATCTTCATGAGCAAAGAACTTAGCACGATTACGATCAGATCTAAGTCTATCAGCTTTATTATATCTATCTAATGCTTTACCACCAGTCTTATCCATAAGATGTTTATTCTTTTCAAGACCCATCTTATATCCTGCATGTCTAGCAGATTTTTGATCTTCTTTAGGAATAGCTCCACGACGTACAGCTTCTTTAGCACCCCAACGAGCCATTGATTTGATACTGGATTTTACATCGCTTTGTGTATAATCTTCATTAAAGAAAACACCCATTATAAATAACCTCCATTTATAATAACTCTTTATCAAATTTACCAGCAGCAATATCTCTTAAATATTGCAAATGCTGTTCATGAGCAGATTCTTGGATAGCATCTGTTTCATCTTCAGGAGATAAATCTTTATCATCATCTTCAGATTCTACATCGCCTAAACCAAGCATATCATCTAACTCATCATCTAATTCATCATCATTTCCATCTACATATTTATCATATGTAAGATCTTCTTTTTTATCTTTTTCATGAATGACTTGATCTTTAGGTTCAACTTTAAGCTGAACGTCTTCAGTAGATTCATTCATAGTACCAATACCAACTGTATAATTCTTTTTAATGAGTTGAATACCATATTTATTCAAGAATGTATCCAGCATTTGTTTAGTATTAGCAAACTTACGATAAGTCATTACATTGGTTTGGTCCCCATAGAAACCTTTACCTAATCCACCTTCAGCCCAATCATTCATTTTATCATCAGTACCAATTCCTAAAGTATTTACTTCTTCAAGAATAGATGCTTCATCAATAATAAGAGCTGTATTATGATATTGACCTTGAAGACCGTTTACAGTAAGAATATCATTGATAGCCTCCGTTACAGAAGAGACACCATTAGAAACCATATACCGAGAGAGGTCTTCCATTTCAATAAGATATTTATCGAATCGTTTAGATTCTCTAACAGGGACCATTTCTGCTAAGAATTTACATTCACTAACAGGAATAGTATTCAACTCATCTAAAATAGTTTTTACTTCTTCAACAACCCCAATGGTTGTTGTCTGGGGAACTTTAGTTCCCTTATCAGCAATAGCCATTTCAGAAAGGGTTTGAATAGCAGAATTAAACATAACTACATATTCTCCTTCCACCATAATAATATTTTATTTTCTAAGTTTAGCACCAAGAGCAGATACTACTTCTTTCATCTTATTAGCTTGCTGAGATAAGAAAGCCTTATTATCACCAACAGCATTCTTAGCATCATCACAAAGTTCACTGCAGAAACGTTTTGCAGCAGCATACTTGTTAGCTAACATTTTGCTATTACCTTCAAAAGAAGCATAAATAGAATCCGCATATTGTTTTGCATTCTGAACTTTTTGAATAGAGTTCAAAGTAAATGCCTTAGCAGTATTAAATTTATTTTGTAAATGATCAGAAGCTTTAGCTGCAAAATTACCAACATCATGAGCATTGCTCTTGATATGGTCTACATATCCTTCTTGGATATATTCTTGAAGTGCAGGAGATTCACTTAATGTATCATAATGCATATCTGCTTCGAAAGCTTCTAATAATTCTTGATAATAAATAGAGCTTTCTGCAATAGGTGCAGAATAAACCATGATATCATGGTTAATAAGAGTATTAGCCAATTCTACAGTATCTGCATTTTCATACAAGGCTGCTTCGTTTACAATAAAACCAACACTACTATCATTATCAATACCATTTGCATTGCAAACAATATCCATTGCTTCAGCAATATTCAAAATAGAATTATCTTCAGAAAATTTGATAAAATCTTCTAATTGAATAAGGTTTTCACCTAAGCTTTCAATATGTCGAATAGGAATCATTTCTGCACTATAGGAGATCTCTTCGTCAAGACGACAAAGAGAATCAGCAAAATCAAATACAGAATTGTTTATAGAAAAATCTTCTTCTCTGAGTATCATATTTTAATTCCTTTCTATTATTTTAAATCCTTTTATAGATTATTAATAAATAGTCACAATATAAAATTTAGAATATAAGCTTATTGAGGCTTATTAAAGTTGCTAACATTTTGGTTAGTATTATTGACTTGATTTGTTGTATTTTGAGCATATTCAACTGATCTTCCTTCTCTTTTTAATAGAGGGGATTTTTGAATCAATCTATTCTGTCTGTTAACTTCTCTCTTATAATCAATATGAGCATTTCTTAACTTATCTTTACCTCTAATAAAGTTTCTAGCTGTATCACTTACTGCATAATAGCCTTGTCTAATTCTATCTTTAATATAAGCAATAGCTCGTTTTAATTGAAGAATGATAGAAGAGAACCATCCTTTTTTAGAAGCATCTGCTTCTTCTTGTTTCTTAATAGATTCTTCTAATTTATTATTTAAAATTCTTAATTTTGCTTTAGCATCATCAAGTTTCGTTATATTATTTAAATCATTAGTAGAGTATCTGCCATCGTCAGAACTTTCTTTAATAGATTGATTTCCAGATAAACTCTGGTAGATAGCGTTGTCTTTATAATATAACGGTTGAAGTCCAATATCATCTAAATCATCTATTGATTCTAATTCTCTAGATACTTTGAATTTATCTTCTAATGTAAAATCATCGCCAAACAATACTACATCAGGAAGTACTAATTCCAATTCTCCAGATTCTATAACAGAATCTAGAAATATTTCAAAATCAGTATCAAAATTATCTCTATAAGATTCTTCTGTAATTAATAATCCCATAATTAACTCCTAACTCATATATTGATTTTTTGTAGCCTCATTATCTATCTTATCTATATGATCTTGTAGATTAGAAATAACTTCTTGAGTATTCGGAAAGTCATAAGATCCACTAGGATCTATATAAGTCATACTCATATGAAGTACTTTAGTTTCCTTATCATAATCATATGTTCTGGATACCATTTCCGAATAATCTAGTGTAGATTTTAACTGTTGATCCATATATTTTCCATACATATCTACAAATTCTTTATAATTACCATAAACATAATTTGTTGGTATAAACAAATACCCATTATGAACTAACTCATGTACAGTTTCTGATAAGGGTATTAACCCGACATTAAGTTTATAATGATTATACATTACTTCTTTTGCTACTGCATTTTCAGATATATTTTCATGATTAGCTACTCTTTTAGTGTATACTGTAGTCACAATATCATATAAAGTAAGAGGAGCATGATGTATATGGATCTTAATAGAAAAGGTATCTATATTATTTACGTTTTTATAAAAAGAACACTGTGTCATATCAACACAGTTTCTTAAATATTCTATAAATTTTTTGTAAGATCTAGAAGATCTGCATATCTTTTCTATATTTTTAAAATATTTGATAAGATCTTTTTCATTCGTAAAATCATAATCAGCAATATCAAAAGAAGGTAAATGATCTAATTTAATTTCTTCTTTTTTATTTGGTAAATCTAACTCATTATATCCTCTCATATTAAGTATTTAACCCTTCTTCTTATATATAATATTCACATTATAAGAATGTTTTTATAATTCATAATAAGCCACATTAATGTAAAAAAAAAACAAGGAGAACCCGCAATGGCTTTATTTAAAATTAATGAAGACACTATACAACACACTAGAAAGAAATATAATTTAGATGAAGCATTTGTTCCTAAATCTAAAGGAATGAAAGAGATGGAAAAATGCTTACACGAGATAAGAACACCTTATTTGGTTGATTATAACAGCTTACAATTTTATATAAAAAGAATTAGGAGTGCTGATGATGCGGTCCAAGATAATCCTAATCTAATTAAATTCTGTAAGTTGATGGAAAAAGAATTCGCATTTGAATCTATGTCTTTGGTAATTCTTAGATCAGATGAAATGAATGCACTTACCCTTCCTGTATCTAAATCTGTTGATAAATTTAAAGAGCAAAAAATGCTAGATTCTACAGGAATGAGATATCTTAAAGAAGCAAGAGTAAATATTACTGTAATGATTACAGACTCATTGCTATTTAATGATAAATTTACAGATGCTGAAATATTGTCTATTTTATTACATGAAATAGGGCACAACTTCTCTCAATCCGGTATTAAATATTTGGAATATATTAGAATGGGTAGACACTGTATAGATTTTATAGTGGCTATGAGAATATTGCTTAATAAAGATATTGGTACATTATTACAAGCTTCGGTTAATGGTGGTATTGATAGAGGTGAAGGGATTGAAACGAGAAGACGCTTTTCTAACTATGTAGATGATTTTGGAAATATAATGGGTACAAGGATACCTAGTCAATTTGCCTTTGTATATAGAGTAGCATTTGCATTCTATACAGCATTAATTATTCCTATTGTTTCTAGTGATATATTTAGGTCATCTATTAACAAATTCGTTAGAGCTGAGGATATTGCATCAAAAGCATCTAAAAAATCATGGGATATTACATTATCACTAATTGCTACTGTTTATGGTATAAAACTTAAAATAGCTGAATTTGAGGATTGTCTCAATTCATTCAAATATATATTAACCAGAGGTTTTATAAATAGTAATCTAATTTCTAACTCTATCAATAAATATATGTATAATTTATTGCAATTTGATCTTTTTGTAGATGAATCCTTTGCTGATAAATACGTAGCATTAAATGGGTATGGTCCTGAATATGTTATGGCTATGAGTAAAATACAGAAAGAATCTTATAGATTTGGATTTGGAAAAGATTTTTTAGATAAAGTTCCTATCGTTGGAGAAATCTTTGCACTTAATTACATATTAACTAGAGGGTTAATTAGTCTTCTTTCTGGAGATCCCCACCCACTTGCTGAATCTAGAATAAAAAGTCAATTAGATATTTTAGAAGCTGATTTAAAAGATACATCATTAAATCCTAAAACTAGAGCTGCACTTAAAGATGAAATAGAACGTACTAAAGAATCTATCAAAAGATATAATATGGTATTACAAAAGGATAAGGTTGAAAATAAGTCTCACTATATTTCTAACTTAGTTGCTTTTGAAAATTGCTTCTCCAGAATTATGCCTGATGGGGACATTAGAGAATGGCTGTTTAAGACAATCTATACTAATGAACGTATTCTTAAAAATCTTAAAGGAAAATAAAAAAAAATATGTGGATAAGGGTAATCCCTTATCCACCATCTTTATTTTACAAATAAGATATATAGCATAATAGATATAGAAAATACCAAGTTAATAATTGCTGTTATAGTAGCTATTGTAACAAATGTAGATTCAGACGGGATACTTATTATAGGTTTTGTTTTAATCTCTTCTTCTACATCTATCTTTTTGTAAGGATTTATTCTATCCTTTACTTTTTCATGAGTTGATTTGTATAACATGATTCCCTCCTATATTATTTTCTGTATTCATTGTAACTGAATATAATATTTCCTCCAGAATTGTATAGAGAATCTACCATTTCTTGAGACTCTAACTTTAATACTACAATATCAGTATTAGACAAATCCAATTCATTGTTATGAGAGATGATTAAACATTGATCAAATCCTAACCCACTCATGATGTGTTCTATTAAGATAGAGAATTGGATTCTGTTTATATTATCTAGATTATCATCTACTTCATCTAGCTTGATGATATTGTAATTATCTGAGGATTTCTTTAATAAAACAAAGGATATAAGCATACTGATCATTGAAAGCTGGCTATCACTCATTAAAGATATATCTTCTCTAACTCTTCCTTCAGTATCTGCACAAGGAATATTGAATTCAGATTCATTTATGATAAACGGTTGTAATGCAAATCTTCCGCCAAATAAATATCTAAGAAGATTATTTGTTTCTTGTAATATACTATTCATAAATACAGACATGTATACCGTTTGAATACCATGGATAGAAGTATATTTCTTCAACATCTGAAGTTCATTAAACTTAGACATGTATTCATTATAATCTTTCTTATATTGGTCATATAATACCAATTGATATTTATCTTTTTCAATAGATCTTTTAATATTTAATAGATCATCGTTTCTCAGTATAT
>FLSB01000614.1_pt2 | contig 28428 bp, 28 predicted proteins | sample 1550551 | NCBI WGS metagenome assembly FLSB01 (sample SAMEA4031774, study PRJEB14383) | metagenome | biome: human; feature: oral; material: saliva | place: Philippines | collected 2014 | reverse complement strand
ATTAAGCCTTTACGTTCATAACGTGTAAGAATTTCACCACAGATTTGACGTTTTACACCATCTGGTTTAATGAGAACTAAAGTTTCTTCCATCTTTAAACCTCCCTTTTATTAAAATCTATAATGTGGATTTAGAGATAGTTTTTTTAATCTAGCAATACGGTCCTTTGTGCTTGGATGTGTGCTAAAAAGATTAGATAAACTGGCACCAATCCCCATCATAGGATTAATTATAAACATATGCGCTGTAGCATTATTAGCATTAGGTAATGTTCCATATTTAGAATATTCTTCTATTTTGGCCAATGCCGATGCAAGTCCTAATGGATTTTTGCTTAACATAGCCCCACCCTCATCCGCTAAATATTCACGGGTACGGGAAATACTCATTTGGATAATAGCAGCTGCTAAAGGTGCCAAAATAACCATACCAATCAATGCAAGTGGATTGACATTATCATCGCGGTCATCAGAGCGACCACCAAAGAACATACCAAACTGTGCAATAGTGGATATAGCACCACCTATAATTGCTGCAATGGTACTGATTAAGGTATCCCGATTTTTAACATGTGTTAACTCGTGACCTAATACGCCAGCTAATTCATCATCCGTTAACAAACGTTGAATCCCTGCTGTTACTGCTACGGCAGCATGTTCAGGATTACGACCAGTTGCAAAGGCATTTGGTACGTCCGTAGGGATGATATATACCTTTGGCATCGGTAGTTTACCATTCTTAGCTAATTGTTCAACCATACCATATAATTTAGGGTTTGATTGAGCGGTAACTTGCTGTGCGTTGTATTGTGCTAACACAATCTTATCGCTATACCAATACGATGCAAATGACATGCCTGCAGATATGATGAACATTAACATCATCCCACGAGCCCCGCCAAAAGCATCGCCTAATAATACTAGTATCACTATTAAAGTGGCTAGTAACATTGTTGTTTTAAAATTATTCATAGAATCCTCCAACATAAGTTTTTGGACTATGCCTTAACTAGATTTATTATACCACATTTTGAATAGTTGTGGCCCCTGTTGTATCTGCCTCTAACACATATACTTTGTTCTCAATGCCATGGAAATCAAAGATTTGCCCCATTGCTTCAGCTACTGTTTGTACATGAGCTTTATCTGTATATGCAATTAAGGTAGAACCAGATCCACTGATAGTTGCACCATAAGCGCCTGCGGCTTTTGCGGCAGAGAATACCTTATCGCAATGTGGAATCAACGTTTTTCGATACGGTACATGGAGATTATCCTCCAGTGCAACTGCAAGATTATCAAGTTGGTTCGTAATTAAACTAGTTACGAATAACGATGCATGACTTACATTTTGAACGGCCTCTTTAAAAGGCACATGATTTGGTAATACAGATCGTGCATATTCTGTGGAAACTAATACCTCTGGTACGACTACGGCAAAATGAAGTGACTCTGGTACAGGAATTACTGTATTCAATACTTTATCTTTTAAGCCTGTAGCACAACAAAGATTGCCATAAATAGCTGGTGCCACATTATCTGGATGCCCTTCCATACGATTGGCAATGATGAGTAACTCTTCTTTTGAAAGCGGTTTGTTTACGAGATTATTGGCTAGTAATAGACCACCTACAATAGCAGTGCTACTACTACCAAGACCACGAGAAGGCGGAATTAGTGTTTCCGAAGTAATATGACCATATTGTATTGGTTCTTGTGCTTTAGCAAATACTTGTTCAATAGCAATGCCGATAAGATTTTTTTTAGGGTCTTCTTTTTCTAATATGTCTGCGCCATAACCATGAAATGTATAGCTAAATGATGTAGCATTTGTATCAGGTGTAAACTCAAAAATATTATATAGATTTAGAGCTAAGCCAAGGCAATCAAAGCCCGGACCGCAGTTGGCACTTGTAGCAGGCACTTGTACACGAATAGTTGTCATAATATTACGCTTCCATAATTCTAATTACACTGCTTACTTCTTTCACAGAGCGCAAGCTATTAAAAGAATCAATTAAATTTAAAATATAGGAATGTGGACATTTAGAAGTTACAATAGCAAGTACTGCTGTTTCAGGATCTTTATTCCGTTGAACGATTGAAAGAACAGAGATTTTTTGCTCTGCTAATTTTGTAGCAATTTTTGCAAGAACGCCAGTTTTATTATCAACAGCTAATCGCATGTAGTAACTAGATTGTATTTTACCTGGAGAATAAATATTCTTTTGATCAAAGTAGAATGGTTTAAAACGTCCTGTAGATTCAAATGCTACATTTTGAGCTACTTCCATAATATCGCTGACAACGGAGCTACCTGTTGGTAAACTGCCAGCGCCACGTCCGTAGAACATAGCATCATCAATGCCATTCCCTTTAATATAAATTGCATTGTACGAACCGCGTACGGATGCTAGTGGATGTGTTAATGGTACGAAAGCAGGATATACATTGAGAGATAAACCCTTTGAAGATTCTTTTGCAATACCAATAAGTTTAATATTGTAGCCGAATTCCTTACCGAAGGAAATATCTTCTGTATCGATTTTAGTGATACCCTCTACTGTTACATCTTCGAAGAATATACGACGATTAAAGCTAATAGACGCCAAAATGGCTAGTTTACGTGCTGCATCTAAGCCTTCTACATCCGCAGTTGGATCAGCTTCTGCATAGCCTAAATCTTGAGCCTCTTTTAATACATCACCGTAGCTTAACCCTTCATCTGTCATTTTGGATAAAATAAAGTTTGTTGTACCATTCATGATACCAACAAGTTCAGTAATGCGATTACCGCCAAGGGATTCATATAATGTTCTAATAATTGGAATCCCACCAAGTACAGAGGCTTCAAAACGTAAATCCACGTTATTTTTATACGCTAAGTCAAATAAATATGGACCCGCTTCAGCTAATAAATCCTTATTGGCTGTAACAACACTTTTTCCGTGTTTTAAAGCTGCTTCAACACAATCTTTTGCAAATGTTGTGCCCCCCATTAATTCAACGACAATTGCAATCGATTCATCATTAAGAACATCATCAATGTTAGTCACATATTGTGCAGTGCTTGGTAATGTAATATTTGTATATTTATCTGGATTGCGAACAAATATTTTTGAAATCTCAATAGTTACACCGCTTCTGTTAGTAATCAAATCGGCATTATCTTGTAATAAATTAAATGTTCCTTGGGAAACAGTACCAAATCCTAATAAGGCTATTTTAACGGTCTTCATAATGGTCCTACTCTCTTCTAGACTGGTCAATATTGAATGTATATTACGCTTGACCTAAAATTTCTACTTTAATAATTCCTTTCATATTGCGAATATCATGTAATAATTCCTCTAAGGAACCTTGTAAGTTTTTGGTCTCAAAAGAAATACTACTATTGGCAATACCTTGTAATGGAATATCTTGATTTATAGTCAAGATACTACCGTTTTTATCTGCTATTGCTTTTAAAACACTTGATAACATACCTGATTCATTGGACATGGAAACGGTAATGCTAACAATTTTTCCTTGCGCAATCTCAAAAAATGGAAATACATAATCTTTATATTTATAATAAGCAGATCGACTTAAATCCATTTTCTCGACAGCTTCATTTATTGTTTTTACTTCCCCTAGCTTCAAAATCTCTTTTACTTTGATTGTTTTCTTAATCGCTTCTGGTAAAATATCTTCTTGAACTAAATAAAATTTGTCCTTTTTCGGTTTTGTCATACTAATTCTCCTTACATTAATTAGATGTTTCCTGAGCAACAAACTGACGTCCATATAAAGTTAATACTGCATACATACCTATAAAAAATGGTACATATTCTGCCATCACACGCCACGCCACAGCTATAATACCTACAGTGCCACTCGGTACGAATGGTGCAAAAAGTAAAATGAATAATCCTTCAGCAATACCTGTTCCCCCTGGTGTAGGTGCAAAATAAAGTATTAAATTCAACAATATCATTCTATCTAATACCGTAATAATTGGTACATCAGTAGTAAAGGCAAACATCAATGCCGGTGCTATGCAGTATAAGCATAATAAACTTAATCCTGATTCGATAAATACAATAAAGGTTTGAGTAGGTTTTTTATACAATAATGCAAGCCCTTGATTTAGAGTTTCTAATTTCGCTAACCAATCTTTGGTTTTATGGGCCTTAAAACGTTGCGCTAGATTATATACAAATTTCCTCATATATACCGTTTGTAAAAGATATGTTCCTAATAAAGTAGCCAATACGGCAAAAAAGGAAAATAATAATAACATATCTCTTGAGATATATGGTATTTCTATGGAGTCATATAAAAATACGAGCGGTAACATGATGACCAAGAACATGATTGAAAAAACCGTACGTATCAACACAATTGGAGTTCCCTTACTGATAGGGACATCATAGCTCCTTAACACTAGTACTTGAGCCACAGCACCACCACTGGCACCTGGTGTGAGCATAGCCATAAAATAGTTGCTAAAAATAACCCGAAGTACGGCTTTTATTGATAAATGGTAACCACCAATTTTTACAAGGCGCTGTAATCTTAATCCATCAAAATACATACCTAAGGCAAGTGCAATGATGGCAAGCAACAATGATTCACCATTAAAAGTTGTTATTGTTTTAAGGGCTTCTAAATCGATTGTATAATAAATGATTCCTAAAGACACGGCAAAAAGTAGAACAAACATGAATATGCCGCGTCTCATCATCTTACTCATAATAAATCCCCGTAATTAATGAGTTCTATACTATGTTGTGAAATATATCTACGTACATTATCGGATGTCATAGCCGATAATTCATCTTGCCAATGATATCCCCAATTATAGTGTTTGCTTAAAACGTCATTACTAATACCTGGATGCGTCATAATTTCATGAGTACCAGATAGAGAGCTAATTTGTTTTAAAATGGACAATAACTCCGTTTCGCCTAAAGCACCACCATTAATCATGCCCCAGAAGTATTGTGTAAAATAAATCCCCTTATTGCGAATGTTAGGCAATGCTTGGGCTGCTACAGTGCTCAAACCACATTTTCCCATAATACGAACGGGATTATGCACACCATTTAAAAATGTTATTTTTTCATTTGGCACCCGTATCGCTTTAATTTTATATCGCATGGCTTGCTCTAATACTATAGGTAATATACTCGGTAAGACATGCATATGTTGGTGTCCATCAATATGAGTTACGTTTACACCAGATTCCATAATTTTAGAAACTTGCTTTGTAATCTCTGTTCTAACTTCATCATAATTAATAGAGCCACTATATATGCGCTTCATAAACTCTATATAATTATCAACAAAAACACCTTCTTTTGTTACAAGACTAGGAATTTCACTAGGATCACTTACCGGTGCCATTCCACCTACTAATGCTATGTGAATACCTATACCCAACTTTGGATATTCCTTTGCCATATCTACTGCTTCATTAAAAGCAGCACCACTTGCCAATATTGATGTGCTTGTAATCGCACCTTTAGTATGCCCTACAATGATACCTTCATTTATAGCTGAATGAAGGCCAAAATCGTCAGCATTGATAATTAGTTTTGACATAAGAGTGCCTCTTTATTTCGTAAAAACGGGGAAAATAATGTTCACCCAGAAAAGATATATGTTATTTTACCAAATACAGGTATATAAAATCAATACAAAATAGCGATACTTGTATACTGACAACGGACTTTTTATATCGTTTTCACATAATTTATATACCCTTCTATCATAGATAATCTATGAAGGAAAATTATATACCCTGTCATCTTAATTTATCGATGACAGGGTATCGTTATAATATATTAAATTTGTTCTCTTACCTTATACATACAAAGAGCAGCTGCAATGGATACGTTTAAAGATTCTATATCACCATACATTGGAATGGTAATAGCTTGATCACACATTTCAATAATTTCCTTAGAAACTCCATTCCCTTCATTGCCGAGTATAACCATAGTTCGTTTTGCATATGAAATGGTATGATATGGTTTTGCATTGTCTAGTGAGGTAACATAGGTTTTAATAGTATTATCCTTTATAAAATCATAAAATTCAGACAATGTAATATCTTCAAAAATCGGAATATTACAAAGAGCACTCATCGTACTGCGTACGCATTTTTCGTTATAAGGATCGACTGTTCCTTTTAACAAGAATATACCTTTTGCACCGGCAGCCACAGCTGTACGGATGATTGTACCTAAGTTTCCCGGATCTTGTACACCATCTAAGGCGACATATAATCCATCATCTACTATAAATGAATGCAAATCAGTAATGCATTTTTTGGCTATACCTAGTATGCCTTGTCCATTTACAGAATGCTCAATTTTATCAAATATTGGATCTTGTACTACATAGACAGAAGAAATAGTAAAGTCTTTTTGTACTAATGGTTCCAATTCACTTCGCTTTGATTCTCTAATTAAAATAGCGCGCAAAAATCCTTTTTTTCCTAAATCCGTTACAGCACGAATTCCTTCTACCGTGTATTCACCGAATTTCTGTCGATATTTTCTCTGTTGTAAACTGATAATATGTTTTATAGTCTTATTGTCTTTCGACTGAATATAATCTATTTTTGGTGATTCCATAACTCGTAAAAATCCCCCTTATGTTGCATGAGCTCTTCAAATATTCCATCTTCCACAATCTTACCATAAGAAAGAACTAAAATTCGATTTGCTTTTTGTACAGTTGATAAACGATGTGCTACATTGATAATTGTTTTTTCGCCACGTATGGTCTCAATACTCTCTTGAATTTGGGATTCCGTATGACTGTCTATATTTGCCGTAGCTTCATCAAGCAGTAAAATAGGCCTATTTAAAATTAAAGTTCTTGCAAAGGCCAATAATTGCTTTTGTCCATCTGATAAAAGTGATCCTAAGTATCCTACTGATGTTTGATAACCATCTGGTAAAGATTCAATCATGTCGTGTAATTTAACCTTTTTTGTGGCATCTATAATAGTATCCATAGAGATTGAGGAATCATATAAATTAAGATTATCTTGAATCGAACCTTTAAACAAGTATGCATTTTGAAATACATAGCCCATTATATTTCTAATCATAGAAGCATCATACTGACTAATATCATGACCATTAATATAAATGGCCCCCTTTGTAGGTCGTAATATCCCCATCAATAGTGAAAGTAATGTTGACTTACCACTACCAGATAGTCCTACAATACCGAGATATTCACCCTTTCTTATTGTAAAAGAAATGTTTTGCAAAGCATATATATCACTATTATCATAGGAATAGTACACATCTTTTAATTCAATGGTATCAATGGTCTTAAATTCATCGGGAACAGTTGTGGTCAACTCGCGTTTTGGTTCATCCAAAATGGGAATCAATCGTTCTGCACCGGCTAATGCGCTTTGCAAGGAATTATATTTATCAGCGATTTCTTTCATAGGTTGAAAGAATCGATCCATATATTGTATAAATGCAAACACCGTACCTGCATCTGCTACGGATTGTAATAGATTTGTCATTGTAAAAATCACAATAAGTGCCACAAAGAACAAACCATCTACGAGAGGTCTAAAAATAGAAAAAGTTGTAACCTCAAATATACCAGCTTTTAAAAACTCAGAATTGACAGAATCGTACCGTTGTTCAATACTTCTTTCACCTAAATATGTTTTTACAATTAATATGTAATTCAACAATTCTTTGATGCTGGAGTTAGATGCTGCTACAGAAGAACGAACTTGTCTAAATGCTTTTCTAGAAAATTTTTGATATACCCAGATAATACATCCCATGATAGGAATCAACAATGTCATAACAATTGCTAAGGGGACATTAATAGCGTACATAAAAGCTAAAATGCCAAAAATCATCAATGCACTACTTATGAGTTTTAGCAATACATCAGTATATAATGTACGCAATGATTCTACATCATTAGTAATACGCGTTACCCAATTACCTATAGGTAAAGACTGAAAATCTTCAGCGGATTTATGAAGAATTTTTTCAAATACCGTACTACGTATATGAAAAATAATCTTCTGTCCAAATGCAGATAATAAATAGTTTTGCAGAAGGATAAACACAATGCTACCAACAATCGATAATGCATATAAACCGGCATAATGCTGAATAGTATTCAAATCTTTCATAGCAAAGCCTAAATCGATAGCTTGTTTTGAAAGATATGGACGTATGAGCGAACATAATAGATTACTAATAAGAGCTATACTAGCCAAAATGAGTAGCCATAAATAAGGCCTAATATATTTCGTTAAGTATGTAAATAGGCGCCAATCATTATATTTTAATTTCATTATTGGGCCTCCTTATTTTGAGCTGTATACATCTGATAATATAAACCTTTTTTGCACATTAACTCATCATGTGTTCCCACTTCGCAAATTCGGCCTTCATCAAACACGATGATACGATCTGCATGTTTGATTACTTCTAGACGTTGAGATATGCATAAAATGGTTTTATCCTTTGTAGATTGCAATACTTGTAACATTTCATCTACAGTTATGGCATCTAAAGCAGAGAAGCAATTATCTAATAATAAGTAAGGTGCATTTTTGTAAAATCCACGCGCAATATTGATGCGCTGTTTTTGACCACCTGATAAATCGCGACCTTCCTCAGCTAATATGCTTAGTGGATTTTCCAAATCCTTTCCTAAGTCGCGATATAATTGCGCTTTTTGGGCTGCTTCAGCAACGGTAATATGATTTTTATTTTCATAACCAAAGCTAATATTGTCAGCAATTGTTGAACTTAGTAGATATGACTGCGTTGGTACATAGGAAATCGAATTTCTGACCGTACCAATAGGCAGTGACGTAATATCTTGATTATTAATATAAATAGTCTTTGCTGGTGCTTTTTGAAGTCCTAATAACAATTTAAAGAGTGTGCTTTTACCAGAACCAGGCTTACCGACTATACCTACAAACTCTCCTTTTTTAAATGTAACATTAATTTGACGTAATGCAGGTGATTTCGCTTCGTCATAGGTGAAATTTAAATATTTTATATCTATATCGCCTAAATCAATTTGTTTACCATCTGTATCATTACATTCTGCAGGTAGACTCATAAAATCAATAATTCGATCAAGAGAGGCCATTCCTTTTTGAACTATAGCTACTAATGAACCTAGGGAAATTAATGGTCCTATAATAAGCATAATAAAAGCATTGATTGTAACGAATTCACCAACAGTCATAAGACCTTCTACTGCTAACGTACCGCATATATACATACTAATACTGATACAGATGAAAGGTGCAATCATGGTTAGAGGTGATAAAATAGCATCAAGAATGGCTACACTCATATTATCAGAATAATTTTTTTTGTTAATACGATTAAACAATCCCCCTATTATGGATTCTTTATTAAAAGCTCGAATAACATCCATACCTTGAAAAAGCTCTTGCCCAAATTCTGTCATATCACTATATGTGTTCTGAGCTTGTCGTTGCTTCTTTCGTAAGCGACGACCTAGTGTAAAGATTGAACCTAAAATGAAAATAATGGGGGTCATAATCTTTAAGGCTAAAATAAAATCTATTTTTTTGATTAATATGATAGAACCCAATATAGAATATAAAATAATGTCAACGATGATCATGACACCTAAACCTAGGGCAACGCGTAATGATGTAACATCATTTGTCATCAACGCCATTACCTTACCAGGTCCGTTAACATCATAATATGTAGTGGGAATTTCTAAAGCACGCGCACATAACTTTTGGCGAAATAAATACTCCATGCGTCGGATGGATCCTAATAATGTTCTACGTGATATAACTTTTAATATAGTAATAATGATTAATAAACCAATGAAATACAATATGTAATGGGTTAAGCCCTCTTTATTATGGCTCAATGTATCGATGGCACTACCAATTAGTTGTGGTACGATTAAAAAAGCTACATCGATTGCGATTAGCATAGTTAATCCGATAAGATAATATATACCTTCACGACGAAAAAATTCCTTGAAAATTGAATATGGATTCATCGAATACCTCCTGTTTTCTTTCTATCGTACCATTTACTACATAATTCTTCTACCTAAAACATAAAACCTAACTATATCCAAAATTAATAGCAAACTATATCGAAAAAATTAGTTTACTAAAATGGATAGAAATGGTATACTAACCATAGAAATATTGTTTAATCTATTTAGTATATAAACTCTTAGGAGGAATGAAACATGGAAAAACGTACTGGTGTTGTAACATTTGCAGGTAACCCTATCACATTGGTAGGCCCAGAAATTAAAGTAGGTCAACAAGCACCTGATTTTACTGTATTATCTAACGATTTACAACCTAAAACTTTGAAAGATTATGAAGGTAAAGTAAAAGTAATCTCCGTAGTACCTTCTCTTGATACTGGCGTATGTGATGCACAAACTCGTTGGTTCAACCAAGATGCAACAGGTTTATCTGATGATGTTGTAGTATTGACAATTTCTATGGACCTTCCATTTGCCCAAAAACGTTGGTGCGGTGCTGCAGGCGTAGATAAAGTAGAAACATTGTCTGACCACAAAGATGCTTCTTTTGGTACAAACTATGGCTTCTTAATCGAAGAATTACGTCTTTTATCCCGTGGTGTTGTAGTTATCAACAAAGATAACAAAGTAACATATGTTGAATATGTACCAGAAGTAACTCAAGCTGTTAATTTTGATGCAGCATTAGAAGCAATTAAAGCTGATATCTAATATCGCCTACTATTAAGGCCGTACAACGTACGGCCTTTTTCTTTTCACAGGAGTTATGTATGTGGATTAAATTTTCAAAACTATTATTAACTATAAAAAATATTGCCCTACTCGGCGTAGGTGTAGCATTGTGTATCGCCCTAGTTAATTCACTTATAAATTTAGGTGTCATTACATGGGCCAATATAAATGGTGAAAGCACATATTACAATCTTATTGAAGAATTGATTACCTTCTTCCTCTATTTTGAGTTCATTGCGTTGATTGTAAAGTACTTTAAAAATAACTTTCACTTTCCTCTCGACTTTTTCCTCTATATTGGCATTACGGCTATTGTTCGATCTGTAATTATTGCCCATGATACATCCTTTGATATCCTCATATGGGCTATATCCATTTTTGTGCTCGTATGTAGTTTAGTATTGGTAAAAAGATATATTGGTCACGATGAATAATATAATTATTTATTATTCTTTAATACTCAAAAAGGTCCTACCGAATATCGGTAGGACCTTTCTTCATATACAGAGGATTAGAAAATATTTTTGCTGTAATTAGCGTATTTAGCTTCTAATTCTTCCATTTTGTCATTCATTTCGATTTGTAATGCAGATGCAGTATCATAATCTTCAGATTGTAAAGCTTCTACAATACGTGTGAACAAGGATTTGCGATCATCGCTATCTTTTGCAAGATAGAAACGTAAGTCATTAACTTCTGCAAAGCGTTTGTCATCAATGCTATTGCGGCTATCTGTGTGAATAGATACCATTTTACGTACTGTATCCATATTATCAGGAATGATACGATGAGCCAATACGAGTTTCCAACGTTTCAAGATGGATGCAATGAAGGAATCCATTAAGTCATGAGCAAATGCATCACCTTGTGCCAATGTATTTACGAGTTCAGGATTATTTTTATAACCTTTAATGTTTTCCCATACAGTTGCAGGAGCTACGCCGAACATTTGATTACGTTCTTCTTGAGTGTAGTCTTCAAATACATCTTTTTCAGAACGGAATGCACGTTCTTTAGGTAAGTAATCTGCATCTTGACCAGCTTCTTTGGAAAGTTCTGCTTCCAATTGAGCTTGAGTTTTACCACTTGTAATGGCATATTTCATACCATCAAATGCAGAGATGAAAATCAATGCTAATGCAGTGTATGTATTTGTATAAGGGTTTGGAGAACGCAATTCATAACGTGTAGCCATTGGATTGTCGATATCGCGAATCAAACCGCAAAGGATTGTACGGTTACGGCTAGGTTCAGAAGGATCATTACCTAAAGAAGTTACGATACAAACTGGAGCTTCGAAACCAGGTTTCAAACGATTCAAGGAATCTGTTGTAGAGCTGATGAATGGGTTAATAGCTTCATAGTGTTTCAATAGACCCATGATTGCACCAATACCCAAGGAGCTAGCAGATTCTTTTTTCATATCTTCTGGGCTGAACAAGTTAACAAGTTTGCCAGATTTTAATTTTGCCATTACACCAAAGTGAGTATGTTCACCAGAACCAGCAACACCGATAATTGGTTTTGCATTGAATGTTACATCAAGACCGTTTTCACGGAATACTTCACGAACGATAATACGAGCTTGTAATTCGTTATCTGCTGTTTGTAATGGGTTACCAGAGAATTTCCAGTCGATTTCCAATTGTTCCAATACAACGGATTCATGGCCATCTTCATCAAGTTTAGCTTTTACACCACCAACTTCTTTATGACCCATTTCAGCAACCATACCGTATTGATCAAGACGTTCTACAGCTTGTTCTAATGCAGTACGAACAGTGCCGTGTGTACGTTGCCAGTATTGTTCTTGCAAACGTTGAGAAACGGACAATTCTTTTTTAGTAACTGTTTTGGAAGGCGTTTTTACCCAGAATTCTAATTCAGTAGCAGATGTGAAAACGATATCTACCACATCATCAGCTTTCACATGAGGCATACCAGGTAAGCCTTTTTCTTTGATCAAGGACAATAATTCTGCACGAACATAGTCACAGCTGCGTTTCAAAATAGAACGAGAATCTACATAGCGGTAATTATGCATTAAGAATGCAGGAATACGAAGTGTACCTGTTGGTAAACCTGTTGCTTCATCAATGTTTTCGTAGTTGTAATCAACAAACCAGTTTACACTTGGGTCGCCCCACATATCAACACGAGCATTGTTCAATGTAGCGATATTAGTTAATACTACAGAGGAACCATCAGTTTGAACAGCACGGCCTTCAAAGAATGCTTCATAATCATCAAAGAATGCAGCCATTGGGATTTTTTCATCTGTATCATTACCAGCTAAATCGATACCTACTAAAGATACAAATTTAATTTCTGGATGTTGTTCTAATAGAGATAAAACCCCTTCTTTACCATATTGACCTGCAGGAATGTAATACAATAATTCTTTTGTAGCCATATTTGTTCCTCCTAAACTATAAAAAAAGACTCCAACAATATAGATATACAAACTGCATACCTATCCAGTGGAGTCTTCATTGACTAATTATTTTCTTGAGTACATATTACCATAGTGAGAAAATTCTTGTCAATAAATTTCTATAGAATTTTATAAGAATATTAACCTAATAATTCTTTTACGATTGTATTTACTAATTTACCATCTGCACGGCCTTTTGTATGAGGCATGACATGTTTCATTACATTACCCATATTTACATTATCTCCGCAATCATCAATAGCTTTTTTTACAACATCGCGAATTTCATCTTCTGTCATTTGTGCTGGCATATATTTTTGAAGAACAGCTATTTCTTCCTTAACATGGCTAATTAAATCTTCACGACCTGCTTTTTCAAATTCTGTAAGAGAATCTTGGCGTGTTTTCATTTCTTTAGCTAAAATACCTAATACACCATTATCATCAAGTTCAATTTTATCATTTATTTCTGTATTTTTAATAGCACTATTGACCATACGAATAACAGATAAAGCTATTTTACCTTCTTCTCGAGCCTTCATAGCAGCTTTCATATCTTCTTTTAATTGATCTTTTAAACTCATGGGAACCTCCTATATGACTCAATCATTAAATACATATTAGCATCTTAGAAACTAATATATAAAGAAACCCTAATTCTGGATTTCATGAAGCCATGAAAAGGCAGAATTAGGGTAATCATCTTATGCTCTGAATTTGCGTTTTCTTGCTGCTTCAGATTTTTTCTTTCTTTTTACGCTTGGTTTTTCGTAGTGTTCGCGTTTTCTTACTTCAGACAAAACACCTGCTTTTTGGCAGGAGCGTTTGAATCGACGAAGAGCACTTTCAAGCGTTTCGTTTTTACCGACTTTAATTTCAGACATCTATATCCCTCCCTCCAAAATTAATCTCAGGGAAGTGCTGATAATTTTATTTACGCACATATACATATTATATGTAGAACACTAGGTTCTGTCAATATATACCGCTATATTTTATAGGAATTTTATTACAAATCAATATTTTTGATGTCTTACTACTTCAAAATTAATAATTTTCCTATTACAAGCTATTACGCTTCAGGCCAACCCATTTCTTCGCCACCTAATAGATGTGCATGCATGTGGAATACACTTTGACCAGCTTTTGCGCCAGTATTAAAAATCAATCGATAGCCATCCTTAGAAATACCAAGTTCTTTTGCTACATCACGAACAAATGGTAATAGACCTTCAACATAGTCTTCATTCTTCTCTGTAATATGTGCAATATTAGCAACATGATTTTTAGGAACAATGAGTACATGAACTTTTTTCACAGGTTCAATATCATAAAAGGCATAAAATTTATCATTTTCTAATACTTTTTTAGATGGAATTTCGCCATTAATAATTTTACAAAAAATGCAGTCACTCATATGAGGCCTCCTATTATCTTATTCAATGATTACAAAATCTTTATCAACAGCAACTACAGTACCACCAATAAGATCACCTATAGCATGCTGTCCATCTGACTTAACTCTACCATGTATATATTCATTTGTTAAGCCTATATAGTATCCATTTTCTTCTTTTTCAATAAGAATTTCTCCCGGTTTACCTATACGAGATGTTGCATATGCATGTAGACCTTTTTCGCTTAGATCATTTAATAATGCTACGCGAGCTTTCTTAACGGCTTCGGGTACTTGATTTGGCATGGTCGCAGCTGGCGTCCCTTCACGGATTGAATACGGAAAGGCATGAATATGAGTAAAGCCTATTTCTTTAACCGTATTCATCGTTTCATCAAAGTCTTCATCCGTTTCTTGTGGGAATCCAGCAATGATATCGGTAGTAATTGATAAGTCCGGAATGCGATTTCTTAAATCCTTAATCAAATCTTTATATTCTTGAAGCGTATAATGACGTTTCATCAATGTTAGAACATGATCTGACCCTGCTTGTAGAGGTAAATGTAAATGTGGGCATACACGCTTATCGGTAGCCATTAATTCAATAAGTTCTTCCGATACTTCAACAGACTCAATAGATCCAAAACGTATGCGATGTAAGTTTGGAATTTCTAAGAGAGCTTTCACCACATCGGCAAGCGTTGGTCTTCCTGGTAGTTCAACGCCATAGTTTCCAAGGTGAATCCCGGTTAAAACGATTTCATGAAATCCATGTTCTACTAAACGTTTCGCTTCATTTACAATATCATCCACTTTACGGGACTTTAGTTTTCCACGAGTATAAGGAATGATACAAAATGCACAATAATTATTACAACCTTCTTGAATTTTCATGAAAGCTCTCGATTTATCAGATTCATTACCGAACAATGGCATCTCTTCAAAATTAGACTCTTTCATGATATCGCGAACAGCATTAATTTGGCGTTCTGTTGTTTCCAGTTGTTCAACTAGTTCAACAATTTTTGAACGATTGTTGGTGCCAATCACAAGATTAACACCATCAATGGCAGCAATTGCATCAGGATCAAGTTGTGCATAACAACCTGTAACGATAACATAAGCATCTTGATTTTGGCGTTTAGCTTTCCGAATTAATTGGCGAGACTTTTTCTCTCCCATGTTCGTAACAGAACATGTATTAATAACGTAAATATCAGCCTTAGCGTCAAAATCAACAGCCTCATAATCATGTTGTAAAAATAACCCCTTCATAGCATCCGTATCATACTGGTTGACACGACACCCCAGAGTTGTAAAGGCAACGGTTTTCATTGCACCTCCCATTTCTTTATGTAGATACCATATAGTATTTGTATATAGTATTTATAGTTCTAATTCATAGTGAACCATCGATAATGCAGCAATGGCAGCCGTTTCGGCACGTAATATAGTATGGCCTAACGTAACTGATTGACCACCACATTCTATGATATCATTGATTTCTTTCTCTTGAAAGCCCCCTTCAGGGCCAATACAAATTAAGATATCCCTATTAGTTGAATCACTATTAATAGTCTTTAAAGCATCTTTTATGGTATAGCCCGCTTCATTTTCATAGGCAACCAATTTTAAAGATTCAGATTCGATGTCTAATACATTAGAAAGTGGCTCATCCACAACGAGCGTAGGTAGCTGTGTGCGCCCGCATTGTTGAGAAGCTTCCAACATAATCTTTTCCCAACGACTATATTTTGACTGTAATTTTTTTGCATCGTACTTAGCCACACAGTTCGATGTAGGTACAAGATATACTGTATCAACATTAAGCTCTGTAGCTTTTTGTAAAACCCATTCTAATTTTTCGCCTTTTAAATAAGATTGTACTAATATGGTTCTATGTATAGATGAAGGAGTATCAATATATTCTATGAGACTAGCTTGTGCCAGGCCGTTTATTTCATTGTTGATTCGATAGATACCACAACGATTATCGCTACCTGTGACAGTAATTGGTTTATCTATATTATGACGAAATACATGTAATATATGATGGGTCACATCTTTAGGTAATACAATGGTTTCATCTAATGGTGTGGGAATAAATATCTTTTTCATCGTTTTTCCAGCGCAAATGTATGCCAAGGTCCAGCAATGCGCTCCTCAATAATATGCCAATCTTTATTAATATAAGGCATAATCTCTTCATACCGGTCATCAATAATACCACTGATGATAAGAATACCTTTATCATCAAGTTTTTTACCAATTTGAGGCAATAGAATTTTTAAAGGATCTACTGTTAAATTCGCTAAAATCAACTGAGCCGTACCTTTAAAATCAGTATCCAAATTACCACAAATTATATCAGCTACGACATGATTATTATCACAATTAATTCTTGCCTGTTTAGCTGCATATTCTTCTATATCGATGCCTACAAGATGTTTTATGCCCAAATGAGCGGCTACTAACAACAGAATGCCTGTACCCGTTCCTATGTCTAAACAAGTAACGGAATCTAAATTCATAGATTCGCTATAGACCTGTAAAAGTTCTGCACAAGTTCTCGTAGTTTCATGTGAACCAGTCCCAAATGAAATATCTGAATCTATTTCTATAATGGCCTTATTATGATCATTATCATAATCTTGCCATGCAGGTTTTATTATTAAATTAGGCAGTATTTCTGTAGGTTCTATATACTGTTGCCAAGAATTAAGCCATGTGGATTCATCTAACATATGTATATCTATTGATGTAATATCGATATTAGCTTCATTAAGGCGCTGCTCTATATCAGTCTTAATCGTGTTAGGATCTAATGATGCATCAGCATAAAGAGTTAATTGTACTAAATTCGGTTGATTATCTACATCTTCTTCTATAATTCCATTGTCTGCATAATCGTCAAAAAGAGTAGTCACCTCATCGGTGGCTACTCTTTCGCAGACAATAGATATTTCTATCCATTGCATAAATGCTCCTTTACTATTGATGCGCAGGAACAAACCATTCACGCATCAGAGCTGTTCATTTAGTTAAACAATCCTTGATTTTCTCGAATAAACTTTTACTAACTTGTAAGTTATTCACATCTTCATTGCCTTCTTTTGCAAATCGAAGTAATAATTCACGTTGTGTTTCAGTTAATTTTTTAGGTGTTTGAACTGTAACAACTACGTGTTGATCACCTCGTTGTTTTGGATTGCGTAAATAAGGAATACCTTTGCCCTTGAGTCTGAATGCAGTTCCAGTTTGAGTGCCTTCTGGGATCTTCAACTCTACTTTACCATCTAAGGTATTCACTTGTATAGTCGCACCCAATGCAGCTTGTGCAAAGCTGATAGTAACACGACTGATAACATCATTGCCATTACGTTCAAATTCTTTATGAGGGCGTACGTAAATATACACGTACAAGTCGCCTTTTGGACCACCTAGTATACCAGGTTCGCCTTCATTGGAAACGCGTAGACGAGATCCGTTATCTACACCAGCTGGAATCTTAATATCAATTTTACGTTTTACTAAGACTTCACCGGATCCACGACATTTAGAACATGGTTTTTCGATAACCTTACCAGAACCATGGCAGCGAGAACAAGTACGGGCTGATTGCATACGACCAAATGGTGTATTTTGAATAACAACCTCTTGACCAGAGCCATGACAGTTAGGGCAGGTATCAACCTTAGATCCTGGTTCACCACCAGTACCATGACAATGATCACATTCTTCATGACGTTGAATATTAATTGCCATGGACTTACCAAAGGCAGCATCCTCAAATGATATATCAATGTCTTCACGAAGATCATTGCCTTTTTGAGGGCCATGTTGTTGGTGTCCACCACCAAACATGCCACCAAAGAAATCACCGAAGATATCACTGAAGCCACCAGCTTGACCGCCGAAACCGCCAAAGCCACCTTGGAAACCACCGGCGCCAGCGCCGCCTCCTTGTTTGAAGGCGTCGTGGCCGAATTGGTCATATTGAGCTTTTTTAGTTTCATCAGACAATACTTCGTAAGCTTCGTTAGCTTCTTTAAACTTTGCTTCTGCTTCCTTTGGATTATCTTTATTTACATCTGGATGGTATTGGCGAGCCTTTTTACGGAAGGCTTTTTTAATTTCATCTTGGGTTGCATTTTTGCTGACCCCTAAGATGTCATAATAATCTCGTGCCATTAGTTACCAACCCTTCTTATTTCTTATCGTCATCAACTACAGTGTAATCAGCATCAACTACATTATCGTCAGCTTTTGTTTGTTCACCTTGTTTAGCATCACCAGCAGCTTGTTGTGCTTGTTGAGCAGCAGCATACATTTGTTCAGCTAATTTGTGCAAAGGTTGTTCCAAAGCTTCACTATCTTTTTTGATATCTTCAATATTGCCAGCTTCGATGGATTTTTTCAATTTATCCTTAGCTTCTTCAACTTCTTTCAATAATGCAGCATCGCCTTTACCTTCAAGGTCTTTCAAAGCTTTTTCAGCTTGGTATACTAAAGAATCTGCATTATTTTTAACATCTAATTCTTCTTTTCTAGCTTTATCTTCTGCTGCATGAGCTTCTGCTTCTTTAACCATGCGTTCGATTTCGTCTTCTTTCAAGCCGCTAGAAGAAGTGATTGTAATTTTTTGTTCTTTTTGAGTACCCAAATCTTTAGCTTTTACATGTACGATACCATTAGCATCGATGTCGAAAGTTACTTCAATTTGAGGAACCCCACGAGGAGCAGCTGGAATGCCATCTAAGTTGAAACGACCCAATGTTTTGTTGTCCGCTGCGAATTCACGTTCACCTTGCAATACATGGATGTCTACAGATGGTTGGTTATCTGCTGCAGTGGAGAATACTTGAGATTTAGATGTAGGAATTGTAGTGTTACGATCAATGATACGAGTGAATACACCGCCCATTGTTTCGATACCTAGAGACAATGGAGTTACGTCAAGTAACAATACGTCTTTAACTTCACCTACTAATACGCCACCTTGAATAGCAGCACCAATAGCTACACATTCATCTGGGTTAACGTTTTTAGTTGGTTCTTTACCCAATACTTTTTTAATAGCTTCTTGGACAGCTGGGATACGGCTGGAACCACCAACTAACAATACTTTATCGATATCAGATGCAGATAAGCCAGCATCGTTCATAGCTTTACGAGTAGGTTCAATAGTAGCTTGTACCAAATCAGCAGTTAATTCTTCAAATTTAGCACGAGTCAATGTTACATCCAAATGTTTAGGACCAGTAGCATCAGCTGTGATAAATGGTAAGTTGATATTTGTGCTAGCTACGCCAGACAATTCAATTTTAGCTTTTTCAGCAGCTTCTTTTAAACGTTGATCAGCTAATTTATCATTGGATAAATCGATACCAGTTTCTTTTTTGAATTCTTCAATAAGGTAGTTCATGATACGTTGGTCGAAATCATCGCCACCAAGGTGGTTATTACCAGATGTTGCCAATACTTCGAATACGCCATCACCAAGTTCAAGGATGGATACGTCGAATGTACCACCGCCAAGGTCAAATACAAGAACTTTACCATCTTCGTCTTTATCTACACCATATGCAAGAGCTGCAGCTGTTGGTTCATTGATGATACGAAGTACTTCAAGACCTGCAATAGAACCAGCGTCTTTTGTAGCTTGACGTTGAGCATCTGTAAAGTATGCTGGAACAGTGATAACAGCTTGTTTTACAGGTTCGCCCAAATAAGCTTCTGCGTCAGCTTTAATTTTTTGAAGAATCATTGCAGAAATTTCTTGAGGTGTATAAGATTTACCTTCTACAGTTACTTTGTAGTCAGAACCCATATGACGTTTAATAGAAATAATTGTGTTTTCTGGATTGGATACAGCTTGACGTTTAGCCAATTGACCAACTAAACGTTCGCCATTTTTCGCAAAACCAACTACGGAAGGGGTTGTACGCGCACCTTCTTGGTTTGTAATAACCGTAGGTTCGCCGCCTTCCATAACAGCAACACAAGAGTTTGTAGTCCCTAAATCAATACCAATTACCTTTGCCATAATATATGACCTCCTAATACTTTATAATCTATTCAACAACTTTTACCATTGCTGGTCGAATACAACGACCATCTACAGTATAGCCAGTTTGCAGTACTTCACATACCGTATCAGATTCATATTCATCTGATGGTACGCGCATAATTGCTTGATGGAAATTTGGATCGAATGGTTTTCCAACTGCATCGATAACAGCTAAACCATGCTTAGACAACATAGCCATCAAATTTTGATGAATCATAATAAATCCATCGAGGAATACCTTTGTATCCCCTTCTGCTGGAGCTTGTACAGCTCGTTCAAAATTATCTAATACAGGTAACAAATCTTTTAGGACATCGCCCTTAACAAAACCTGCTAACTGTTCTTTTTCTTGATTAGTACGGCGTTTAAAATTTTCAAAATCCGCTTGTAAGCGTTTATAACGATTATCAAAATCGGCTTTTAATTCTTCTAACACCTGACTTGCATCAACTACAGACTCTTCAGCATTTTGTGCTTCTGACTGTTCATTCGTTGCTTCTGTAGGCTCAGAAATTTCTTCGTCTACCACATCTTGTTTAATTTTTTCTTCAGACATGCCTTATCCTTTCTATACTTGATTCCTAGCCATCGTTTCCATTAAATGTTTCATATAGGAAAGCATATTAATAATTCGACTGTATTCCATTCTCGTAGGGCCTAATATAGCCAATGTACCAAGTTGGTTATTATCTTGTGAAAAATCAGTTTGAATAAGACTCATATCGCTTAATGCTTCCATTTGATTTTCTGAACCAATTCTAATTTTAATTGGTTTGTTTGAATTATCTTGCAATATGTGACCTAATTCTTGTTGTTCTTCTAATAATGAAAGTACAGGCTGTACCTTTTCAACCGTTTTAAATTCCGGTTGTCGTAACAACTCAGTAGTACCAACGGAATAAAATAATCGTCGCTTTGTGATGGCCCTTAATAAGGTTTCTCCGATTTGTAATAATACGGATTTTGAACCGTCTATGTGTGCGATGATTGCACTTATTTGAGCCGATGTAATATCACGTAAAAGCTTATTTTGAACGGCATTGCTAAATTGTATAGCTAATCGTTGTAATTCATCAGCTTTCACTGGTGATGTAAAATACATCAATTCATTATCAAGTGCACCGGTTGCAGTGATTACAACCATAACAGCTTGGTGAGCATCAAGAGGTAAAATATGTATATATTTTATCATTGCTTGATCATGCCCAGGAGCTAGCAATAAACTCATACTATGACTCACTTGAGAAACCAATCGAGCCATATGTAAAAGCATTTCATTACCAGATAGCTGTGAATCATTCCAAATGGAATGAATTTGTTTCACATCCTCATTTACCACTGGACCTTGATGCATCATAGAATCAACGTATAAGCGATAGCCTTTTGATGACGGTATTCGTCCAGCTGATGTATGAGGTTTTTCTAAATAACCTAAATCTTCAAGATCAGCCATTTCATTTCGTACCGTGGCAGGACTAATACCTAAGTTATAATTTTTAGCAATCGTCCTAGAACCAACAGGCTCAGCAGATTTTACATAATCCTCTATAATCGCTCGTAAGATGCGTTGTTTTCTTTCATCCATAATGACACCTCACTTGTTAGCACTCAAAATATTCGAGTGCTAATCGCATGTATAATATTACCATACCAAAATAAAATGTCAAGTAAAATTATCCTTAAAAACCCTAATAAAATCAGTTTAGTCAAAAAGACAATATATCTTTTATCAAAAATAAGTCAAAAAGACAATCTTCTATTTTACGAAAATTAGTCAAAAAGACAATATACATCAGTGTTTAGAGCAGTTTGTCAATAAAATAAAAATATGCTCTTAGTTCTTTTTACTAAGAGCATATTTTTATCATAATTTTTTATTTTCTAGTGGATTACCAAGACGTTCTAATAATTTCCCCATCCGTTCTTTTGGTTCTCCATATTCTGCATACCAATCAATCAATATATCAGCAGCCTTTTTTGCCTGCTCAATAGATAATTTACGCATCAGTATTTTTCCTGCTTCTGGACGCATACCTGTATTACCACCTACAGCAAGCATAAATCCTTGCGATGTGCCGATAAAAGCAATATCTTTTACCATAGAATCCGGGCAGTTACGGCCACAACCACTGATGCCAATTTTACATTTATGACCTGTTTTACGGCCATAATGTTTACGTTCTATATAGTCAGCTAGTTCTTCCGTTTCCATTTGACCATTTTTACATTTACCCTTGCCTACACAAGCAATCAATGAGTTGACGCCTCTATGAACTACAGTTGTTACACCATCGGGTAATTCGGATATGAGTGCCTCCTTATCATCTTTTTCAATGCCTGTAATTTGTATGCCCGTCACTACATGCCTAAAGGATCCACCATATTTTTCAGCTAAACTGATGCATGCTTTCATTTGATCTAATGAAAATTGATTATGTAAACCATGTAATATTACAGATGTCTTCATCTTTCCTCCTAAATAAGCATGCATATTCATCATCATCCTATTTATCCTAACATGTTGCTTATTGAGAAACTGTGAGAAATCTTACTCATTTATAAATTGACTAAATACATAATTACCGTGCTTAGCCCCTTCTGGCGTTAGATGATATAAGTCTCCTTCTTTTATAATTAGATTCTTTTCAATTAAATTATCTAAAATAGAGCCATATATATCTTCTAATCGTATATCAAATCTTTCACTAAAATCGACCGTATTAATTCCCCACTTGGTTCGTAAGCTTAAAAAGCAATAATCTTCTTTAGCTCGTTTGGAATCTATAATTTCCTCTTCAACAACAGGAAATTCAAAACAGTCTATCTTTCTAGCATAAGGCATAACATTGCGGTTATTAGCGCGTCTTACACCGTTAAAAAAGGAATGAGCCCCTGCACCAAAGCCTAAATAGTCACAGTACTGCCAGTATTTCAAATTATGTTTACTATAGGCCTTATCTTTTGCAAAATTTGAAATTTCATATCGTTCAAAACCAAGATCTTGAATGCCTTGCATCATCATATCGTACATTCTATCCTCTGTTGATTCATCAGGTAACGAAATGAGTCCTTTATCAACCAAATGATACAATCTTGTTCCTCGTTCTATTTGTAAACCATAAGTAGAGATATGATTAATTGGCAATGTACTAACAATATCTAAATTTTTATTAATTTCATCAGTTGATTGATTCGGTAATCCATATATTAAATCGATATTAATATCTTGAAATCCCGCCTCAAAGGCCCATTGAACTGCATCAATAGCCGCCTTACAATTATGACTTCGATGTAAACGTAATAGAGATGTGTCATCAAATGTTTGAACCCCAAAGCTGATACGGGAAAATCCTAATTGGTTTAGCCCCTTTAAATACGACTGATCTACCTCTCCAGGATTTGATTCAATGGTAAATTGACAATCAGGAGATATAGTATAGGTATTTTTAACGGTATTCAAAATTTGTTCTAATTGTAATAAGGACAACTCTGTAGGTGTGCCACCTCCAAAATATACGGTGTCTACAAGTTTAGTACGAGACTCTGGATATGCATCACCAAACATAACCATTTCTTGAACCAAGGCATACAAATACGTCTCGTAATAGTCCTCTAAGTTTTGATACGCAGGAAAGTCACAATATATACATTTTTGTTTGCAAAACGGGATATGGATGTATATCCCCATATCCCGCTGTACAAACAAATCATTACGATTTGTTTCCATATTTTAATCTTCTACCTTTAAGATTGCCATAAATGCTTCTTGTGGAATCTCTACAGAACCAACTGCTTTCATACGTTTCTTACCAGCTTTTTGTTTTTCTAGCAACTTACGTTTACGAGAAATATCACCGCCGTAACATTTTGCTAATACGTCCTTACGCCAAGCTTTTACAGTTTCACGAGCTACAATTTTTGTCCCTACTGCTGCTTGAATTGGAATTTCAAACATTTGACGAGGAATCAATTCTTTTAACTTCTCAGCTAATGCACGACCACGTGTAGCTGCACGATCCTTATGAACGATGATAGATAATGCATCCACCGGTTCACCATTTAATAAGATATCCATCTTAACCATTGGCGATTGTTTATAGCCAATTAATTCATAGTCTAGAGATGCATATCCCTTTGTAGCCGATTTCAACTTATCAAAGTAATCATAAATGATTTCACTCAATGGCAGGTGATACACGACGGATACACGTGTTTCATCTAGGTATTCCATAGATTGGTATTCACCGCGTTTATCTTGAGATAATTCCATAATGGTACCAACAAAATCCTTAGGTACAATTGTAGTAGCCTTTACATAAGGTTCTTCAATATAATCGATTTCCGTTGGAGGTGGTAACTTAGCAGGGTTATCAACTTCTAGCATTTCACCATTTGTCTTGTAAACCTTGTAGTTAACAGATGGAGCCGTCGTAATAAGTGTTAGATTATATTCACGCTCTAAGCGCTCTTGAATAACATCCATATGTAGTAAGCCTAAGAAACCACAACGGAAACCAAAGCCGAGAGCCAAGGATGTTTCTGCTTCATATTCTAAGGCAGCATCATTAAGCTGTAATTTTTCTAATGCATCACGAAGATTTTCGTAGTCTTTTGACTCTGTAGGGTAGAGACCACAATATACCATAGATACAGCCTTGCGGTAACCTGGTAATGGTTCAGGTGCAGGATTATCAGCTAATGTTACCGTATCACCTACGTGACAGTCAGCTACATTCTTAATACTTGCTGCAATGCAACCTACAGAACCACATGGTAATTCCTGAACAGGCACAAGATTAGGAGTAAAGATACCAAGTTCTGTTACATCAAAATCTTTTTTATCATGCATCATGCGAATTGTATCTTTTGCTTTAATAGAGCCTTCTTTTACGCGTACATAAGCAATGGCACCTTTGTATGCATCAAAACGGCTATCAAAAATCAAGGCTCTTGTTGGTTCATCAGACTTATCAGGTGGTGCAGGCACCTTATTTACAATTGCTTCTAAAATGTCTGGAATACCAATGCCTGATTTGGCGGAGCATAAGACAGCTTCAGAAGCATCTAAACCTATGATGTCTTCAATTTCTTGTTTAACTCGATCAGGATCTGCAGACGGCAAATCGATTTTATTAATAACAGGAATGATTTCAAGATCATGTTCCAAAGCGAGATACACGTTTGCCAACGTTTGCGCCTCTACACCTTGTGCAGCATCTACCACAAGCAATGCACCTTCACAAGCGGCAAGAGAACGAGATACTTCATAGCTAAAATCCACATGGCCCGGCGTATCAATAAGGTTTAAGATGTATTCTTCACCATCTTGAGCCTTATACAAAATACGAACGGATTGGGCCTTAATAGTAATACCACGTTCACGTTCTAGATCCATGGAATCCAATACTTGAGCTTCCATTTCTCGTTTTTGTAGAGTACCAGTATATTCAATTAATCTATCAGCGATGGTAGATTTACCATGGTCGATATGAGCTATAATACAGAAGTTTCGAATCTTTTTCGTTGACATACTATGTGAACAAGTTCAAAGAACTTGTATTCTCCTTTCTAACATACGTGATCGATAACAGCACCTCCTAGTAGTTGAGTGCCATTATAAAAGGCTACGGACTGACCTGGTGTAATAGCCCGTTGTGGTTCGTCAAAAACAACCTCCATTGTCTTATCATCCAAGATGCGAGCTGTGCAAGGTGAAGGCGTAGCCGCATAGCGAATTTTACCTTCTGCCTTTAATTCTTTGTGAATTGTATCATCTAAGAAGTTATAGAACTTACAAATCATACGATTTGTAAAGAGTCGTTCATTGGGACCAACGATGACCTCATTTCGTTCACCATTAAATCCGATAACATATAGAGGGTGTTTATAGGCAATGCCTAGTCCTTTGCGTTGACCGATGGTGTAATTAAATAAACCATTATGCTTCCCTAATACTTCACCATCTTCAGTAACGATATTACCAGATTTTGGTTTAGTCTTCATTTCTTCTACCACTAGTTTTTGGTAGTTGCCATGAGGCAAGAAACAAATATCTACACTATCCGGTTTTTTAGCTACTGGCAAATTATACTCAGCAGCTAATTTACGAGTTTCAGTCTTACATTGTCCTCCCAAAGGGAACATGAGATGACTCAAAATACGTTGATTCATATTATACATAACATAGCTTTGATCCTTTGTAGGGTCAACACCTTTATGCAGTTCATATAGACCAGTAGCCTCATTATAATTAACCTGTGCATAGTGACCAGTAACCATATGGGTAGCACCGAGTTCAAGAGCACGATTAAGCATCAAATCAAATTTGATATTTTTATTACAGAATACACAAGGATTTGGTGTACGCCCGTAAGCATATTCTTTTACAAAGTAATCTACCACATTATCGTAGAATACATCGCGTGCATCGATAACGTGATGCTCGATACCAAGAAAATCACACATTTTCTTAGCATCTGTTACGGCGAGGGGTACCTCATCATAAGGAGTGCCACTCACCCATAGCCATAGGGTAATACCAAATACTTTATAGCCTTGTTTTAGTAGCATTGCAGCAGTTAAAGAACTGTCTACGCCACCACTCATAGCTACAGCGATAACTTTTTCCATACTTTCTCCTTTTTATGATCTCTTGATCATACAACTAATCAGGGTGAAAGCCTGACGTGTAAAAACACTAGTTCGGTGTAAAAGTCCGAGTAGTATTGCTATGAAATTATAGCAACTTATATTATATCCTAGAATTAGGCATATTGAAAAGATTTGAAATGAAAGAATCTCTTTCAATAAAAGAAAGAGATTCAAAATGTTATCTATGTTTTAATAATTCTTCTGCAGCACCCAATATACCGAGCATAGAGTGTTCAAATACGAGCCCACCTTGCATAAAGATTGTATATGGAGAACGCACAGGACCATCAGCACTGAGTTCAATAGATGACCCTTGTACAAATGTGCCGCCAGCCATGATAATTTTATCTTCATAACCAGGCATATCACCAGGGATCGGATGCACATGAGCATCTACAGGAGAGTAAGCTTGCATGCCTACGCAGAAATGCTCCATTTCCTCACCATTTTTTAAATTGATGGCTTGAATTAAGTCATAACGGTCTGCATCTACCTTAGGGAATACCTCATATCCTAGTAATTCACCTACCGCCGCTGTATACACAGCTCCTTTAAGGGCTTGTAAAACTACATGAGGAGCCATAAATAAGCCTTGGAAGAATAAACGATATCCAGGAGCATAGGATCCCATATGATCACCAAGCCCTGGAGCCGTCAATTGATATGATGCATCTTCTACCAAATCCTCACGGCCCACGATATATCCACCGGTTGGTGCCAATCCACCACCAGCATTTTTGATGAGAGAACCCGCCATAATATCAGCACCAGCTTCTAATGGCTCTTGAAGCTCCGTAAATTCACCGTAGCAATTGTCTACAAAACAAATGGTTTTCGGATTCTTCGCTTTCACAACATCAACGATAGCCTTAATATCCGCAATCGATAATGGTTCACGAGTGCTATACCCACGAGAACGTTGTATAACGACTGCACGCGTATTGGAATTAACAGCATGTCCGATAGCCTCCAAATCATAAGTATTATTTTTAAGAGGCACTTCTGTATAGGTAAATCCTTTTTCAATCAATGAACCCTTAACAGGACGAGTATAGCCTATAACGGATTGCATGGTATCATAAGGAGCTCCAAC
>FLSB01002846.1_pt1 | contig 28505 bp, 29 predicted proteins | sample 1550551 | NCBI WGS metagenome assembly FLSB01 (sample SAMEA4031774, study PRJEB14383) | metagenome | biome: human; feature: oral; material: saliva | place: Philippines | collected 2014 | reverse complement strand
TCAGGTAACCACTATGTTACAGGTACTGAATGATGAAAACATGACTGTTTCTATCTTCGGTCGTCCGGAACTTATCCGTAAGATTACTCCGAAAGAATATACTTATACAACTCCTCCGTCGATCGGTCCTGTTTCGCTTGATTACAAGAAGACCGTTAAGACGAGCGATAACCGTATTTATCAATTCATTAGCTCGAACAAATTGCGTAATGATAACAACTTGATCATCATCTTGAATCCTCGCAATTCGAATCGTGTAATGTATAAGATCTTTGATTATCAGTTATACGTTGGTAATGAAATTCGTGACACCTCGAATTATCAGCTGCCGGCTGTAACTGCATTCGAACGTTTCTTGTTCGTATCCTATCAGCCGGTACAAGGCCGTATTCAGATCATGAATCCGACTGGCTTGGTTGAAGATATTGAAAACAAGACACCGGTTAGCAAGGATCGTGCTCTCAACGATTACACAGCTAACAAGCTCACCTATACTCATGACAAGAATGGCAATGGCCAGTTCATTGATCATACGGGTGAACTTCCTGGAACAGCTCGTTCCGTTATCTATCCGGACGGCAAGGCCCCTGGTGTACCGCAGAACGGCGTAGCAGATCAGAACTATGCTTATCCTTCGCCGAACTACTCGGTAACAGATCCGAAGAACTAATTAGACTTATAAATAGATTTTGGGATAAATCTATTTTAAAAATTCCACATGAAAAATATATAAAAAATCCGATGACAAATGCCTCTCTAGGAATAAATCCTAGAGAGGTAGTTTGTGCAAAAAAAAATAAAGAGGGAAATGAATCCCTCTTTATCTTATAACTATCTATAGTTCTTACCGATACTTCTAAGATTTTCGTGCATGATATCCTGATCCATGTTTCCTGTATTATTATCATCAATCATAGCACGGCAAAGATATTCGACAAATACTGCATTTTCTTCTTTTCTGGGATCTAAATAATATACGTTAGTTCCTTTCATAACCTTATAACCAGATTTTCTATTGGGTGTAGGAACAAACTTATCGAACTGACTCTTGCTATTAGCAAAGCCAAGTTCAATATCGCCAGATTTGCCAGTATGATATCTAAAATACGTTGCAAATGCATATTCAGATTTGTTTTCATTATCTTTGTAATGGAACTTGGTTATAGTTGATTTGTATTCTCTATCAAATGTAGTTTCATTTACATCAAAGATGATTGTTCTTCCATCTTTAAGAGTATAGGATATTTCATCTTTAGAAATTCTGGTGAATCCAGAATAAGTTCTAGTTCCTACTTCTTTAGGAAGACCTGATTTATTTGTATCAGGAACTACTACATTGATAAGATTCTTATGCATAACTACATTGGAGAGTCTATTTACAAAATCAATACGACTCTTATCCCAGGTAAGCTCTACTTCATTTCTGTTCTTTTCAACATAGTCATATGTATAGAGCCCACCTGCTACAAAAAGAACTAAAATACTAACTACAACCGTAACTACCACATAACCATTGATATACTTCTTAGCTTCATTAAATTTACTCATGATAAAATCTCTCCTTTAAAAAAAGTTTAAATAAAATAATAGATAAAATGATAGGGAGTAGTCATATGACTACTCCCCTTAAAATTAACGATCTTTAATTTTTTGAATACGTTTACAAAGAACAGAGAAGTATCCTTTCATATACTCTAACTGTTCCATTAGTAAATCATAATCTTCATTATCAGGATTTTCATCAATGAAGTTAGATAACTTTTCTATCTTGATTTCTAACTCTTCATGTTCATCCATCAAACGTGTTTCCCAATCTTTCATGTAATAATCCCCCTTAATTACTTTTTACCTTCTTCTGAAATAACAGTAGATCTTTTGGGTTTAGCTAAATTAAGAAGCTCTTGATAAGCACTTGCGTGTTCCATAATAAAAGCTCTTATATAAACCTTAATATATGCAACACTAACATTGGGTTTGGCCCTTTCTGCTTCAATAGCGAATGCTGTATCTGCTAAAGAGTTAAGCATTCTATTTCTAATATCTACAATCTTGATTGTAGAATTATTAGCAAATTCACAAGAATAATATTTATCTGCAAATTCAGCTAATCTAGAATATCCTAAACCATCTTCCATCAAAAGTCTTACTTTAAGTAATAATGAAATAACAGGTTTTTCGTTATTCTGAATATAACTATTTCTTACCATCTCTTCAAATATAGCATCTATAAAGTCTTGACTTTTGTTTTTTACTTCATTGGGATGAATTACAGTGAAATCTTCACTCATTTTCTTAAATGTAAGGCCATTTAATAACTGGTCAGGAATATGTAACGGATTAACATAGCTTTTGCTATATGTATCATTTATCTCTAACAATTTACTTTTCATATAAGCGATTGTAGGAATATGTTTTATCCATACTTTGGTGCCTGTTGCCATAAGAGATGTGCAGATATTTGAAATAGAAGTTGATATCTCTTTGTATTCAAAATAATCTGCTGAAACAGCCTTTTTTTCTTCTTCCTTATAATTTGATTTGATACTTTCTATACGAGGTGCATCCCATCCTATATAAGATCTCGGGGATGATGTAATTTTTGCTACATCTTCACTGATATAATAAGGCTTCATTTTACTTTCATTAATTTCTTTCTTCTTTTCATAAGAAGGATTATACCCTTTCTTATTTTTCTTAAAACAATTTTTTTCTTTCATGAAAAACATCTCCTTTTTAAAAATAAAGTTTTAGTATTATGATAAAATAATTTTATCATAATAATAGTATATAATCACCCAAATTTTTCAACTCAAATAAAGAGGGGGTGGTGTAGATGGGTAACCTACACCACAGTTTGAGAAAAAAGAGGAGTAATGACTAGAACTTCCAAGTTCAATAATTAAAACAAAGTTCTACTTATAAGTAGATGATCTATTTATTTTTAATATCCATAGGAGAAGAAGTTTCTATATTCATATCAGTCTTCTTAGGTTCTATGAATTCTTCTTTCTTCTTTTTATTAGTAGTATTTAAATTTGCAGTGTAATCGTTCAATGCTCTTTCTCTACTTACATAAATATTTTTGTTTTCCATTTAATATCATCCTTTCTTATTAAGGAAACATCTAGATAATCCATGACGACATTTTAATATAGCTTTTAAGGAGGATTCTTACTTTGGATATCATTTTAGCTAAAAAAAGAAAAGCTGCCTACGATGATGCTGAGGTCGCTATAGCGAATATAAAAAAAGACCCTAAACAAGAATATGTATTAGATCTTCAGAAGGCATTAAATTTAATGTTTGATGCTAAGTGTATTAGTATTCTATATACTCAAAATACAGATAAATTATTTTTTGGTGTATATGCTATGCCGAAAATCCCTGCTGAACAGGTTATAAGTATAATCACTTCCAGTTCTACTTATATTATTAATGAATACTATTTGGAATTAGATTCTAAATTATTTCAAATGGATATTGATCTTAAACCTAGTGAAATCATGGCTATTCTTATTTATGATATTGGTAGAATGGTTAATGATGGAAGTCCTAGTGAAGTTGTTTCTAAAGCAATTGACCGTTATCTTCTTGCCAATAATGATGTATTAAAAATCTCTGATTCTATCAATTATATGGAATTGCTTTCCTTTGGATTTAGAGATGCTATTCGAAAATATATTACTCTTGTAAATAAAGATAAAGTCGAAGATAATGAAGTAATGTATGATTACTACGAATCTATTAATTATAAACAGAATCTTTATAATGCTTTTAGAAAATTAGAAGCATGCTTCTATAATTATAACAAAGAAGCAGATAATAAGTTTGTTGTATTGGCATGGGTTCTCCGTTTATATAAAGACGTTCTTCATAATCGAATTCCTGCTATTGAAACTCTTAAACGTTGTAAATTACTCACAGGATCAAAGATAGAAATCCGTGAAATGGATAATGTTATTAAAAGATTGAATAGAATTGATGACGATCAGTTGTTGAAGGAATCTGCAAATGTATTACTGGAAGAAGTAAAAGAAAACATCCTTCCTAATAAATCCAACAAACCTATTCCTCAGGCATTGGATGATGATCTTGTAAAATTAGAATTAGAACAGCAAAATGAATTGTATAATGAACCTGATGCAGTTCCTAATCTTATTGCCAATATCAATTCTAAACTTGCTTTCATCCAAGATTATATTGAAAACAATCAGCTTACCAAAGCCGAATTCAAACAATTGAATGATATGTATAAAGGTATTACTTTAAAACGCAATCAGTTATTTAAAGGCGATCTTTATGATGAACGATTCAAAAAGTATTCTGTATATTTTGATTTAGATGATCGATAAGATTAAGGAGAGGATTTATTTCCTCTCCTTATATTTTTATCAATGGAAAATTAGGTTGTATACAATAATTATGAGATAGTGTATCTTATAAATTATGAAGGCGGATACATTATATTAGAAAATTTTATAAACTATTTATTTTAGAAGGAGAGAGGAAAATGGCTTTCGAATCAGGTTATGGAAATCAGCAATATTCACCGACAGTATATGGTTATAGTTTCTTTAATAAGGAATCTGTAATTGATAAAACTATGATCAGTTTTTCTATGTGGAGAAACCTTCTTAAAATTAGTATTTCTCCTGTAATCGAATCTGAAAATGGAGAAACCCGTTATGATACCAAGAATGGTATCTCTGTTTATCTCACACCTCAAAAAGCAAAGATGTTTGAAAATCTTTTGAGCTTGGCTATTAATAAAACAGAAGAAGATACTCTTAAAGGAAATGCCGGTGTAGCTACAGGTACAAATCTTATTACGGTAGAAGATCCTGGTGTTGTATATGGAAAACCTGAAGCTGGAACGGTTATCAGCATTAAGAAACTCAATCAGAATGGCCAGATTGAACAAAGCTATTCTTATGAAATCAATAAAGGATATTATAATATCATCATTGGATTTGATCCTAAGACTGCTGGATACACCCAAAATTATGATATGTTTAATACCCTTGAATTAGAAATGATCATCCTTCAACTTAGAAGCTTCTATGAAGCTATGAGCAATGCAAATGCATATTCGAATGTAACTCATCAATATCAATATTATTCTAAGATTGCTGCTAAGCTTGGAGTAGATTTAGAATCTAATTATAATGGTGGATATAAGAAGAGCTATTTTAGCAATTCTGGAAACTCTGGAATGACAAATACATCTGCTGGAAATTCTGAAACTATTGAAAGTTCTCAGCTTGATTCTATTATGGGTGCTATGCAATAAAATCTCAGGGGGATTTTATATCCCCCTTTATTTTTTTTTATTGAAATAGGTGGTAGTTATTAAAAAAGGTGAATATACAAAAACTGTATTAGTAGATTTTGATATGCTATTTGATATAGATTTAGCTTGTGTACTTTATCTTAAAGATAACTATGGCAAATCAAAATTTTTTAAAGAAGAATCTATAGAATACTCATTCTACTATTTAAGATATCTAGTACTTACTACGAAAAATAGGAATCCTATATCTGTCTTATTCAAAGATGAATACGTAGATAAGGTGGATGGAATATATAATGAATTGATTTCTACTAAACTAAATGAGGTTTTGAAATATCTTATAAAACCGAATGATATTTTAAAGTTATTGGTGGCAGATTCATTGCATGATGATGTAGCTATTACCGTTAATTGTAAGACAGAGGAAGAAGTTAAATATATAAAATCATTTGAATTTACAAATGATTGGAATACAGTACTAAATGAAATAGATGCTACAAAATATAATACCTTATTTATACATTACGTAACTGATTTGAGCAAATTAGATAATGTATCTGGTAAAACAATATATCTATATAATTTCGGATATAATTTTGAAGATGATGAATTGAAACATCATCATCCTATAAGTATGGTTTTAAGTGAGGTTAATGTAATAAAATATATCTCACCATATGCTGATTTTGAATTTGCAAAATAATCATAAGGAGAGTGTACTTAATGAAACTTGTAAGTAACGTTATTGGTGAAAAACAATTAAGATCTGCTCAATTAAGAGCATTAGAATTATTTGCTAATACTCTTAAGGGAACCTATGGTCCTATGGGAGAATATACAGCTTATTCTTATAGAGATACAAATAAGAATACTAAACTGGTAGTAAGCAACTATACTAAGGATGGATTTACTGTCCTTAAACATATTGATCTTGATAAACCGATTGAAGATATTCTCAAAGATGATATTCGTACTATTTGTACTCAGGTTATCAAATCTATTGGTGATGGTACGACTTCGGCTGTAATTATGTCTTATCTCATCTTTAAAGGGCTTCTTGAATTACAACAAAAAGGTCTTCCTAAACGCAAGATCGTTTCTGTATTTAAAGAAATGATTAAAGAAGGAATTGATATTATTGAAAGTCGTGGTCATGAAGCTACTTTAGAAGATATTTATAATATTGCTTATACTTCTTTGAATGGAAATTCCGAAGTAGCTAATATTATCAAATCCATTTATGAAGAAAGTGGTATGGATGTGTTCATTGATGTATCCGCATCTAATACTCCTGAAACTAAAACAAAAACATATAATGGTATGACCTATGAAGAAGGATTTATTGATCCTTGCTTTGCTACTAATGAAAAGACATCTTCTTGCGATTTAGTCAATCCGAATGTATATGTATTTGAATCTCCTATTGATACACCTGAAATGGTAAATCTGTTTAGACTTATCGTTCATGCAGAATATCTGGAACCTATTCGTAAAGCAACAGAAAAAGTAAATATGGGAAAAGAAATCAAAGAATCAGATATGCCTACACCTACTTTGATTATTTGCCCTACTATCTCTCGTGATATGAATAGCTTCTTAGATGAAATCATTACAGCAATGACCAATATGCCTCCTGATAAGAGAGGATATCTTTGTGTAGTAGCAAATATCGATAATGATAACAACTATCTTATGGACATCATGAAGATGACTGGTGCTAAGTTTATTAAGAAGTATATCGATCCTAAGAACTACGAAGAAGATAAGAAAAAGGGATTAGCACCTACAGAATTTAATATTAAAACCTTTGCAGGTAAAGCAGAACATGTAACAGTAGATGCTACCACTACTAAGATTATCAATCCTAAGAACATGTATGATGAAAATGGAAACTATACAGAGTTCTTTGAAAACTATTTGGCTAATCTTGAATCTACTCTTGCTAAATATGAAGTAACTCGTCAAGAATTGGTTAAGATTGGTCGTTTAAAACGCCGTATCAATATTCTTAAAACAAATATGGTAGATTTATATGTAGGTGGTATTGGTACATCTGATCGTATGCCTCTTTTAGATGCTATTGAAGATGCTGTATTAAACTGCCGTTCTGCAGCTAAAGATGGTGTTTCTAATGGTGCAAACTTTGAAGGGCTTAAAGCCTTTAGTGTTCTTGAAGGAAAGTATAATAAAGAATCTGAAGAAACCCATGAAGTTATTAAAAAAGAAGTTTCTAGTGTATTAAGAGAAGCCTATTTAGAACTTTGCAGTCTTATCTATCTTCCTTATTTTGATGAAGATAAAGACAAGGCATTATCTTGTATCTCTGAAAGTCTTCTTGTAAAGAATCTTCCTTTCAATATCATTAGTGAAGAATATGATGGAAAAGTATTAACTTCTGTAAAAACAGAACCTGCTATTCTTGATTCTATTTCTAGAATCATTACCTTACTTTTCCAAACAAATCAATTCTTAGTACCTGATGCAAGATTCAATATCTATGATATGGAATCTGAATCTTCATCAGTTCCTGTTATTAATACAGATGGAACTACAGCTGTACACATGACAGATATCTAAGAGCTAACCAAAAAAAAATATACCCCTCGATGTCAAAAAAAATAATAGAGAAGAGCGTAATTGCTCTTCTCTATTACTATTTATTATTCTTTAGGCTCACCAAAAATCTTATAGATATCTTTCTTTGGAACAACGAAATAGTTTCTTCCATTAATAGAAACTTCTGTTGTATCAAATCCAAATCCGCCTTTATTAAATTTATCTTTAAATTCTTTTCTAGCAAGATTTACAAAGGCTTCCAATTCAGCAATCCTATCAATATTTGTTTTTGCTTTTTTATAAGACTCATATCTATCATACAAAAACTCTTTTGATTCAAGAATTGCTTCTTTATCTACTTCAGTATTTTCTAAGATATAAATTAAGAAGCAATCTAAATCCATATAATCTTTATCAAACTCTTCATAAGTCATATCAGACAATAATTCAAATTTATAATTTTCAAATGTTCTAAAATCTACAGCAGAGAACTTTTTGATATCTACTTCCTTATTACCAGCAATAGAAGTTAATATATCTTTAGCACTTGATAAACTAAGAACTCTAAAATAAGCAGAGGTTCCTCTGGCTTTATTCACGATAAGTTTTATAACTCTTGAATCTACTCTTTTGATCAATTTTTCAGAATCGTATTTGCTGCAACCATAAACATCCTCTGCTATCCCTTTTATGGTAGGAATAGGAACATATCCATTTACAACATACGTTCTAAAAATATCTTTGTCTCCTTTTTTAGATTTTGAAATAACGTATTTGTCTACCATCTTGATTGCCATAAAAATCTAACCTCCTCAAAAAAATAAAATTAATAAAAAGTTGAAGTAAGAATAAAGTTTAAACTCTAATTATTCTTTCAAAATAATAGTATATGATTATAAAATATTTTTTTATAAACATATACACTATTTAATAAAATGATTTTATAATCATTCTATCCAAAATCTCTCTCGTATTAATCCATGGAATGCCAATAAGGAAGAAATTCCTTATTGGTTTTTCACTTAGATTATCTTTGGAGGAAACATGAATATTTCAATAGAAGATTATATAAAGAATCCTACTGGTGGTAGGTCTAGAATGATTGGAGAAGCAGAAACTGCTAGAATTTTATATACAGAAAAATTTAATCAGATAATGCTTAAAGTAAATGGGAAGATAGATTACTATTTGTTTAAATCAAGTAGAGAAAAATATGTATTATATATCAAAATGCCTTCTGAAAGCCAGGATAAAGTATTTTATGATGTAGTATTTGAATTCACTTCAAATAGTAATGATAAGACAAATCTTACAAAGATCAATTCTTATGATGTAAAATTCTTTTCAAATGATCCTAACTTTACATTTACTTATGCTAATGCATTTAAACATAATGATCTACTGATAAAAGAATTATCTAACAAATTTGATAGAATAGTATTTAAACAAGCTCCTAGGGTAACAAATCCTAATAAAATCGTAGGATATGCTAAGTCTTTATATTTTGGATACTTGCTTTTTAAATTAAGAGGGTTAGAAAATAAGATAATGTGGGTTAATGCAGCACCTTATAAGCCGGCTCAATTATCTTCTATGATAATGAGTGCTAGTGATAAATTATCCCAATTGCAAAATTTAAAGACATTAACCAAGTCTACTAAATATGGGTCTAACTATATTTCTCAGGATGATTACTCTGATACTGGGAAAATTGAGGGGAAAGCTAAGGCATACGTAAATAAAGTTCAAACGGTTAAACGATATGAAAGAAATAGTGGATCTAGAAATAAAAGTTCAAACTACGTTAAGACAGTAAAAAAGCATTATTAGAGTAAAAGCATTTATATATGTATACTATTAAAATGAGGATAGTAATGGATAATGGTTTATACGTTTTAGATTAAAGGAGAGGGAAGAATGGAGAATTACAAGGATCAGTACGATGATTCTGAGTTTGAAATGACTTATGATGACCAAGCTTATTATTTACCGAGATTGACACTTGACCGTAGTAAATTTGAAAAGGGAGAAACCATCCCCGTAATTTCAATAATTAACCACAATCTTTACAATAAAGGGGAAGAAATTTCTAAACATGATACTGTACAGACAATGAAAAGTGCAGTATGTATGAATTATGGAGAACCTAAACCTCCTATAGATTCTTGGACACCTCAATCAGATGCAGATCGAATATTTACTCATATACGAGGAGCTATTATTGCACCTGTACATAAAATATATCGTATGCCTGATAATACTCAGGAAAGTTTAGAATTCGATTACTTTTCAGTAACTGTACGTAAATCTTTTAATAGTTCTACAAAAGTTAAGAAAGATGGAACAATTTCTATTGGGTTTAGAGATCATTGTGTTCAATATTTAAATTATTTTGAAAAGTATTATGATAAAGAACATAAGCTTTTAGTTCTTTATGCTAGATTAAAATACATGATCGATGTTCATAAAGAGTATACTTTAGATAATTTATTATCTGATCTATGGAAGTATTTTATAAATCCTAATGGATCTTCTATGGCTACATATCTAAATTACTATTTAGATATTATGAATATGGAACAATATACTTTGGATGATCTTGAAAAGTATAAAAATAATAGATCTCCTGTATTAGAATATTCTGATTTCCATGCAAAGATTATGCTTAAGATCTCTGTCATGCAGAATATGATCATTCCTATCGTAAGTCACTTTATGAGTAAGAAAAGTTTAAACCAATTAGAAATTGAAAAGATCTTCTTAAGAGCTTTTGACTTATTATTTCAGATCAATGAAAAGATTTATAATGTAAATATTGCTGCAAAGCTTTATGAAACAGCATTTAGTAATGTAGCAAAGAATGTTACAAGCAATTCTAAGTTATGGGAAATGCAACCTATCCGTGCTAGAAACCAAACTAGTCATTCTATGGAAACAGTACAAAAGATTATCTTTAGTATTATTCCTAAATATACCTATGATAAGAATATCATTCATTTCAACTACAACTCTATCAATAGAGAAATAAAATATCAGGTTACTGATATAGCCTATGAATTTGGGTTTATTCCGTTATCATCTTCTAGTAGAGATGAAGATAACAACTCAGAATGTGATAAATTTGAAGCTCATGCAGCAAAACTTAACGAAGCAACTTTAATTCAAACCCAAGTAAATTGTCAAACCACTATGGATCGTATTGAAATGAAGTATGGTCCTTTCGATGATCGTGAAATAGAATTCTATAGACAGCAATTACAAAATAAAGAGGGTAAATTAATTGTAAATAGTTTACAGAAGAATCTTATAGTATACTTATTTGCAAAAGAGTTTGATGATCCTCAATCAATTAAGATTATGAATGCTAGACAGTATATCATTCTTATAATTGCTGCTAGACGTTTATTAGAATCTTATAAACTATTCCAGCTTCCTTACATCATTGGAGGTAAGGTTGTTCGAGTAGTAACTAGAAAGAATATTAATAAAAAGGAATTGCAGAAGATTCAATCTTCTAAATATTATCCTTTGATTCATGAAAAGTACAACAATCCTAAGATTGAGCATGATGTAATTCTTATGCTAATTGCACAAGTATTATCATCAGAATTTCAAACTATAGATTACTATCATCCTGAAAATAATGGAAAACCTATCAATGTAATACCTGATATAGTTTCAGATGAAATTTGTAGATTTGTAATGTTGATTTAGAAAATATATTATAGAAATGAGGTGAACAGCAAATGGCTAATAACTTACAGTTTTCAGATAAACTTAGGGAACAGCTTCATTTGCTGTTCCCTGATTCTAAAGATGCTTCTGGTAAAAGAGAAGTAGCTATAAATTGTCCTTTATGTATAAAAGAAGGACTCATAGATAAAGGTCATCATATGTATATATCCTTAGGGCTTGATGGCAAACCTCCTATGTATAATTGTTTTAGAAATATCAATCATAGAGGTGTACTAACAAAAGAAGCCCTAGAGATGCTTTCTGGAAGAAGCGATATATCAGATGAAACTATTTCGATTGAACTTGAAAAACATAATAAGAAAGCTTCTAATTTAAGCAGGTACCGTTTAAATAAGGACAATAAATTATTTTTAAACACACCTAAATCTAACAAGAACACATTAAATGATTTTAAATTGAAATATATCAATGATAGGTTAGGATTAAATCTAACTTATCAGGAATTAGTGGATAATAAAATTATACTTAGCATCTATGATTTTTTTAGGTATAATAAAATAACGACTTTTACAAGATCTAAAAACATACTAGATCTATTAGATAAATTTTTTATAGGATTTCTAAATAATACAAATACAGCAATTGTGTTTAGGAATCTTATGAATAAAGAAGCAAGATCTAAAGTCCATAAGTCTTTAGATACAAGATATGTAAAATATTCTATTATAGATACTTCTGTGATAGGATATTATATAATTCCTACAAAATGTGATATTTATAAACACATAGATATTCATATAGCAGAAGGTACTTTTGATATCCTATCTGTATTTTATAATCTTAGAAACAAGAATACTATAAATAATATATATTCCTCTATAGGAGGAAATACTTACATAAGTCTTATCAAATACTTTCTATGTACTATTGGATTGGTAGACGTAGCCTTCCATATTTATATAGATAATGATATAGATAATTTTGTATTAAAAAACATAAAAAAGAAATTGATTCCTATTGGAATCAATGCATATATTCATATGAATATCTTTGAAGGAGAAAAGGATTTTGGAGTATCTTCAGATAAGATAAAAGAATATGTATATAAATTATGCTAAAAGAGGAGAGATTATATGAAAGAGTTTGATCAGTATATTGATGAGCATGATTTTATTAGCATGAAATATAATTACAAATCTGGAATGAAATATTCAGATATTAAAGAGAATGAATTACAGATGAAAAGTTCTGACTTTGATCTTAACAGAACTTCAAGCAGTAATACAAAATCTATTGCTTTAATCCATTTTAATAGAAGTATTTTTACGAACTACAAATTTAAAATATTTACTGGTGTATTACAGACAATGCTGAAGGACGATGACTTGTATGCGTATATTTTCTTCAAAATTAAATCAAAAGAAAACAGAATCATTTCTGCCAATATTTTTAGATCTTATAACCTTGATCGGACAAACTTATTGTATTTATCGACTATTAAAAAGATTTATGAAACCCTCACACTAGCGAAAGCTGTACCTGGAAAAGATAATACATTTATAGCTAAATTTGATGACTTAGATAAAGAGATAAATGAAAAACCCGTATACTTATTAGATTATATCTATCCTACATCTAGTGGAATGGAATCTATTAGAGATATTACAGATCCTACCAAAGAAGATTCTTATACTTATAATACCAATATGAGTATTCTAAATCTATTATCAGATATTTTTATACAGATAGGATGCGATCCTAATAGAGATTTAAAGAAAGAAATTAAAAATATAAATGATATTGCATATGGGAAGAAGAAAGAAGAACCCAAAACTCAGGAAGAACCTAAAAATACTAATGCTTTAAATATAGAATATGATCCTACAGTAGATTATAGAAATTTATCTACATCTAATAAGCCTAAAGAGATCAAAGGTCATCCTGGTTTTACCGTGTATAATTAAACCCAACATATCATATAATTATTATACCTACTTTATAAATTATATAATTCTCTATTTTAGACGGAGTAGTAGGATAAGGACTAATGTCCTTATCCTCTCTCTTTTGTTAATACGTCACTACAAATATAAAACAGTGGCTCCAGTTCTTTTTTTTTTGTTAAAAAAGAACAAAATTCATAATAGTATAGAAAATATATTTTCTTTATTTATTATCTAGAGGAGGTTATATTATATAAATAGAGAAGAAAATATTAGAAAAATAAAAAGAGGTATTTTAATGGTTTAGGTTATTATATATTAAAAAAGAAAAGGCACTTCTCTATATTTCCTATACTACTACATAATAGTTTATGATTTAAAATTTTACTAACAATATTTTAATTTATTAGAGAACCATTTACTGATTTAAAGATTATTTTCTTTAAAGGATATGGAGGTATTTCTATAATGGATTTTGATTTAAGCAGAACTTCAAAATATCCTGAACATATCAAAACCGATGAATATCGTGAGAAAAAAGAATATATCGCTGAATTAACTTCTGCTGCATTATATGGAATAACAAGCAGAGCTAAAAATCTAATAAAAGAAAAATCTGAAGATTCAGGAATAGTAGATACTGTAAAGGCAAAAGCAAAATTATATCAATTGTATGATAAGTATACAAAAGATTGTAATAAACTAATCAATAGCAATAAAACTCTTAATGAGATAAAAGAAGAGTCTAAATTCGTTATTGAACTATATATAAGCAATATTTCTGAAATGATCTAATCTAATCCAGAATCCTTTAATTAGGATTCTGGACATTTTAATCTCACATAAGATCACATCTTAGTAATTAAGCCATTAACATAATTGGAGGTTAAAATTATAATGGGTGGTTTTACTAATACAAATTACAGAAAAACCTCTGAGAGTCTTGTAAAGGGACTACAAAACCGTTTAGAAAATAATCCTTATTATTTATTTATAGATAAGAAACCTACAGTAGTTACTTATTGGAATATAAATGATAAACACTCCACCCTAGATCAGGGTGATAAAGAAGTATATCATCAAACTGGTGAAAATACTCCCTTAAGATATAATAAAATAAATAATTTTCAGATCTATGGTATTGAACGTATAATGGTAGATATTCAACGTGGTGAATATGGTCCTGAATCTCCTATTGAAGGGGAAGCTATTATTCTACCTAATACTATTATACCTTGCCCTGATGATTATTTTATGATTACATATCTTAAAGATAATACTCTCTTGTTTAGGGTAAATTCTGCAACTCCTGATACTTTAGAATCAGGGGCTAACTTTTATAAAATAAAATATAATGCAGAAACATCTAGCGAGTTATCTAAAGGATTTTTAGATAATAAACTTCTTGTAAACGAATTTGATTATAGACCTGGTAATATAGGAACCAATCTATCTACGTTAATAGTAACTTCTGATGCAGCATTATTAGATAGAATACAAAGCCTATATAATATGCTGAAATCTTTCTATTTAGAATTATTCTACAAAGGGAATATTCAAACCTTTATTTATGGATATCTTGGGATGTTTATCTATGATCCATATTTGATAGAGTTCATTATTAGAACAGGTATATTCTCTGAAGAGGGAAATAATTACCTTTATATATCCCAGGCAGTACATAAACCGGATACATTCTCTATAGAATATTCCAGAAGTATATTTAAAGATGTAGAAGATGTAAATCCTAAGATGCATTTGAACAGTTGCTATCCTGTTCCTGTTCATGACCCTAATAGTTTATTAGTAGATAGAATGGAAGACTATTGGGAATTATCTATCAATTTAAGAAATAAATGCAATGAACCTATAAATTGGTTAGATATGGATTTATTTGATAGAATTGAAAAGAATCTTCCTTATGAAGATGATAAAAAGAATTTCTATAAGAATATTATCATCAAATTTATGAATAAAACTTCAGATACATTTGATCTTAATATAGAAGATATAGAAAGTGCAGAAGAAAGAGATTATTATTTCTGCAAAGAATTATATTATGAAATTCCACTATTATTATATGCTATAAGAGAATATATGAATGGGTTACAATCTGGAGGCACTCAGGACTCGAATCCTGAATATCAAAAATATGTAACAAGTACTTCTTGTACTAAATCATATATTGAAGGTAATTAAATAATATTATTTACAACAATATAATGGATAATTTTCATTATAGGAGGAATATTATGTCTGCAGCTGTTGATGAATGTCTGATTGAAGATATTAAACGAGATCTTCTTGAAGACATGATGATTGGCGATAATGATATCGCAGAAGAAACGTTAGATAAAATGATGGGCTGGAATGAAGAAACTCAGGAATATGATTCCGAAGATGGAGTATTATTCCCGCAACCTATTACAGAAATAGAATAAGAGAGGTATATAAAAATGAGCTTTGAACATTTGAATCCTGATATTATGGTAGAAGGAAAATTTGATGAAGATCTTCATGAAGATCCTTTAATGGAAACTGTAGATCAAATGATCGACGAAGATGAAGAAGTAGATAAAGAAATTCTTCAAGGTCGTGGAGATGGAGAACTCGTAGATATCATCGATGATGATGACGAAGATGAAGACGACGATGATGACGAAGACGATGATGATGACGACGAAGGTTACGATGATGATGAAGATGACGACGACGAAGAATATGATGAAGACTATGATGATGACGAAGACGATGAAGATGATGAAGAAGACGAAAAATGTGAAAAATGCGGTAAGAATCCTTGTGTCTGCGATGATGACGATGAAGATGATTATGACGAAGAAGACAAGGATGACGACGATGATGATGAAGAGGAATATAAAGACTAATTATTAGGAGGAAATAAAACAATGAAAAAATTAGTAAATGTGTACTGTGATAAAGCTTTTTCTATTAATGGGGTAGTATTTTCTGGTGTTTGCCGGAATATTATTCTTAGAGATGAAGATATTGCTATTTGCTTAGAATTTAAAGCAAAGGTAGATGAACTTCTCGAAGGTGGTAAAGTTGTAAGCCTTGGTTTTGATAACTTCCGTAGTGGAAATGGTCCTTCTAAGATTCCTAATATCAATGAAAAATTGGCTATTACAGAATCCTATAAGAGACCTGAGGTAGAAACCATTACTGGTGATCAATTCAAAAAAGATACAGAAAAGAAAGAAAAACAAAAAGAAACTCCTGTAATTGAAGATCATCGTAAAGAAGTTGTTGCAAGTCACGAAGAAGAATCTGAAACTAAAGAAGAAAATACTTCTTTAAGTGGATCTTTAGTAGTTGAAAATAAAGACAGTGCTCCTAAGAAAGATGCAAGATCTTATTATAAGAAATAAAAAAAAATAAGAGTAGATCTTTTATGGTCTACTCTTAAACTCATTATCAACTCACTATGGGTTAAAACATACATATAAATTTAGTAATTTTTTTAAAGTGGGTGAAATTAAAATTGGATATGAATATCGTTGGAGCTCTTATCTGTGAAGAAACAAGATCTAACGTAGAATTTAAGATTAAGAGTGAAAATAAAAACGGTTTCATCATCGCTGAAGGCATTCTTCAAGAAGGCGATGAAATTAATAGAAATAGACGTTATTATCCTACGGAAGAATTGTCTCGCTGTATTACTTCTCCTAGGACCAAAGAATTAGTTGAAACAGGTAACCTTAAAGGTGAAGCTGGTCACCCTTCTGATGCATCTTTAGCTCGCCAAAGTAAAATCGATCCTACTTTGGAACAGGTTTGGTATACTAAACTTTGGATGGATGGTAATTTTGTTAAAGCACATTTCCGTGGTACGAATAATGAATTAGGTAAATCTTTTAATGCTGATTTGAAAGATGGACAACTTCCTTCTTTCTCTCTTCGTGCTGTTGGTTCTCTTGTAAATGAAAATGGTAGAATGACTGTAAAGGGAATGCAGATGATCACTTATGACCGTGTATATTTCCCTTCTCATTCTAAGGCATACACAACCAGTATCGTAACCACAGAATCTGTTGGTTTTGGTGCTCATAACTATTATAAGATTAATCCATCTTCTGAATTGTATCGTAAGAGTAATGAAATCAATACCATTGCTAAGTTTGGTAACTTAGCAGAGTCTACAGAACTCATTGTTCCTATCAACCAAGAACAGATTAAGAGTTTCTTAATTTCCGAATCCAGTAATGTTAAAAATGTATTAGAAACATTTGATGTAGATCATAAGAAATTTAAATTAAATGAAGATGGTACTACAGTAACCATGGGTCTTAAAAATGGTGATAAAGTAATTTTATCATTAGAAGAAGCAATTCAAAATGAAGTTATGTTTGGAGTTTCCAATTATTTCTAAATAAATTTTAGAGTATACCTTTAGGGGTATACTCTATTTTTTTGATACAATCTATATATTTCTGTAACAATTAAATAATATAAAAAGGAGAGATCTCGATTATGAACAAGTCTAGTTTCTGCATAGCTATTGAAGGTACCGATGGAAGTGGTAAAACTACATTAGCTAATGATATCAGCAAATATATCAATTTAAATAGTGAAGAATTTAATGATTATCATGCTTTTACTATTTCTTTCCCTTTTCATGGTTCAGAGATGTATCATACGATCAGGGAGTCATTGCTCCCTGGGAAAAATATCCCCACAGATATTTTGCAGACTTTGATGATACTGAATATGAAAGATGAGTTTGATGGTTTCTTAAATGACTTATTAGAGAAAGAAAAAAGTATCATTATTTTAGATAGATGGTTGTTATCTACTATTGCTTATAATATTAAGGATAATGGAACTATTTTAGATTCTGCTTTGAGGTTTATCTCTAAGTGTAAAAAAGAAACAGATGATATTATCTATACAAATAGAACTGGTACTTCTCTTAATTTAGATATCTCCGAGTTCTCTAGAATGTATTGTGGTTTAGAACATATTCCTGAGACTGTATATATTTTGGATATTGGAGAAGATAGGTTAAAGAAACATTGCGAATCTAGAATAAAAAATGGAGAAACAATAGAATCTAATGATCTAGTATTTTCTAAAACTGCAAAAATTTATAAAGATATATCTGATATATTGACTGGTAATAAAGAAACATTTAGAAGAGATCTTATCATTAGTGGATATTTAAATAATGATCCTCATGATGAAATCAGCTTAACTCTAGATGAATCTGAAGTAAAGGTATTATCAGATCTATCTAATTATATGAATCCTATAGACGACGAAACTTTGTATAAAAATCTTAAGCAATATATTTTAAAAGATATAAAAGACAAAATATTTTAATTTAGAGGAAATATAAAATGAAAAGCTTCATATCAGATCTAAAGATACAAAAAGACTTAGCAAATGTAATAATAACTCATTTAATACGTAAATGGAAATTACAAGTTGCCTTTTCGATCATTGCATTAGGTATATTTATAATGGGATTGATTACTCCGTTTATAGTTAATTATTATTTCTTCCTGAGAGACATAGATCCTATTTCTAATAAAGAAGTAGTAGAGTTTATATTATTATACCTTGTAATAATATTATCATCTTTCTTATATTACAAAGTATTAAAATCCAGTAATGGAAAAGATAATCTAATCAATGAAATTAGATATTTTGTATATACTTGGAAATATGGTAAATTGTTATATATAAAGACCATAAATAGCTGTGAATATGAAAATATTATGAAATATTCTAAAACTATGATATTGAATACAGAAACTGGAGATACCTCCGTTATCGCTTTATCAGATAAAAAATATGAATATTTCATGAACAAAGTAATTAGAGCCACCCTCTACAATATTTTCAATATCTATCTTGATTTTAAAATAAAAAATAAATGTTTTACTCCTTTCCCCTTTTTAAATAAAAATCTTGTACTGAATCCTAATGCCTTATCTAAATTGATGGAAAATAAGAAATTAGAATACTTATATTCATATTTAGTATTTGAAAAAGGAAAGAATTGTGCAGATAGCTATATTTATAATACTCTTTATAATAAGATCTTTAAAGAAGTATTAAAATATATACAGAGTGATAAAAAAATAGAAGCATCTTATAAAGAAGAAGATGTAGCTGCTCTTGTAGATACTACATTAGGACATTGGTGTGAAATGCTTTTTGATATGAAACTAAAATATTCTCTTCCTAAATAAAAAAAAGAGTATAGGAGATTTCTCCTATACTCTATCTTTATGAAAAGTTTGTAGGAACTCTATTTACAGGAAAGATACCGAATTCATCATTTGAATAATCTTCATAATCAGAAAGTCTTTCCACGCTCATAGTTACAGCATTATCATCTCTATCTATGCTAAACCATATATTTATTTTTCCATATAATCCCATACATTTAATCATTTCATAAATACTACTTACAAACCATATACCATTTTCATCTTTTGCTAAGATAGTATACTTCTCTTTTCTATTTCCTTTTATAGGATAATATTCTATTATCACCATAGGTGCATCTTTTAATAATCTAACTATTTCTTTTTTCTCTTCATCTGTTCTATTAGGCATCATTCCTAAAATAGTATACAATGCCAAAGAATCTGTATCTTCCATCTTATACATATTTCTATATTTTGCATCTTCTAAACATTTTTTAGTGTGAGGAGAATTTAATACAATATTGTATGTAAAAGGTCCAAGATTTGTAAATATTTCTTCCTCTCTATTTACCATGAAATTTATAGCATTAAAATGATTGCTCAATTCTATATCTAATTTATAATTATGATCGGTAATAGCTCTATTGTAATCAATATACTGATTGATATGAGATAACTCATGAAGGATTACTAAGTTGATCATCCCTTTATAGTCTTCTAAATCAGTATACCCTAATGTTTCTCCTTCATATATTATTCTATCTATATTGATTGTAATGATACCATTATTTACTCTTCCAAAATCATTTGATTTGGAATATGTTTCATAAACTAATTGTATAGCTCGTATTCTATTTATTCTAGTATTAAAATACCTAAATGCTTGTTGTGTATAGAAACACAAATCAGAATAGCTAACTTTTTCCATATATTTACCTCCTTAAATGCTTAATCTTTCATAACTATAATATATCACCGAACTAGAATTTATTTGTTTCGACATTTACTTAAAAAATATCTTTAGTATCATAAGGAGGCTTAAAATGCCTAATGATATAAATATGGTTGAACAGCAAATACCTGTTCATTATCATAGATCTACAACCAATAAAACTTTTATTGAAATGAGTAATTATTTAAAAGCTATTGGGGTTAAGAATAATAGATTTATGCTAGCCTTATTAGATCCTGATTTGGCTAATATAGATCCTCATGACCCTAATTTAAGTACTACTTATAAAATGAAAGTTTTGATGGAAGTTAGAAATAACTTCTGGTATTATCTTAGAGAAGTAGTTAGAGTACCAACCTCTGGTGAACCATCTAAATTCTTATTAAATCGTGGTAATATGGCATTCTTATATATGGCAATCATGAATTTTGATTGCCTGCTATTACAACCACGTCAGACAGGTAAAACCATTGGTGCTGCTTGTTTATATACTTATATTTACAATTTTAGAACTCAAAATACTCAGATTTCTCTTTTGAACAAGGAAGCAAAAGACTCTCGTCTTAACCTTTCTCGTATTAGAGCTATTCGAGATTTACTTCCTGAATATCTTAGATTTGATGCTAAGTTTACAATGGATGGTAATAGAAAGAAGCAAGTACAGAATACTCAGATTTATATGGAAAATGCTATAAATCATAATAATATTAAAACTTATGCTAAAGCTAGAAATGAACTAGCTGCAGCTAACTTGCTTCGTGGTCAAACATTCCCCTTACTCTGGGCCGACGAATTTGCATTTATTCCCTTTATGAAAACTATCTACGGGAACATGCGTCCTGCTATGAGTAAGGCTATTGAAATAGCCAAACAAAACTTAGTACCTTATGGTGTATTATATACAACAACACCTGGCTTCTTAACTAATGATGAAGGAAAATATGCTTATGCTGTTTTAAACAACTCAAGTAAATTTTCTGAAATGTGGTATGACCTAACGTATCAACAAGTTTCTGATATTGTAGATTCTAATAAACTTTCTAGCTTTGTTCATATCCAATTTAATTATCAACAACTTGGATATGATGAAAAATGGTTTGAAAAACAATGTAGAGATTTGGAATGGGATTGGACTCTTATTCGTCGAGAAATTCTTCTTGAATGGTCTGATGAATCAGAAAACAATCCGTTCACTAAAGATGAGTTAGATGGAATTCGTAAATATTGTAGAGATCCTAAGAAGACAATTCTTATCTTTGGGAAATATCAATTCAATATTTATGAAGAAATTCCTCTAAAATCAAACTTAGTTCCTAAATACCCTCCTATCATTGGGGTCGATCCTTCTGGTGGTGTATCTAAGGATAGTTCTTGTATTACTTGTGTAGATTCTAAGACTACAAAAGTATTTGCTGATTTAAAATGCAATACAATTTCCAATATAGAATTAGCCAGAGTAGTTCAATACTTGGTTACTAATATGATGCCTAACGCTATAGTCAATGTAGAAAGAAATGGTGGTTATGGATTATCAGTAATTGGTAAATTATTAGAAACCCAAGTTAAGCGTAATCTATATTATGAAATCAAAGATAGAGTTCTTGAAGAAACTACAGATGGTAATAGGATTATTAGAAATAAACGTAAGACAAAAGTATATGGTCTTACATCAACAAATATAGTTCGTGACCATCTTATAGAAATTCTTAGAGAACGTGTAAACTATCATAAAGATAAATTCATCTCTCCCTCTATTTATCAAGAAATGAGAGGGTTAGAAGTTAAACGTAATGGTAAAGTAGAACATTCTGATACCACACACGATGACCAAATATTCTCATATCTTGTAGCATTATACGTTTGGTATGAAGGAAAGAATTTAAAAGAGAACTTCGGAATTATAAAATCCAGTATTAAAACTGAAGATGATATTGATGAAGTTCTTGATATGGGTATAGATGAATATACTACAGATATTACTCAAGAAATAGAATACATCAATGAGCCTGATGAAAATAAAGGTAAAGATGATATTCGTACACAAATGGTTGATATGAAAAAAGCAGGAAATTTATTATTTGGTGATTATATTACTAAACAAAGAAAACAAGAAACCCAAATGCTTAAAGAAATGCTAAATGATCCTGTTGTAAGAGAAGCTTATGCTAGAAAATACAATATCAACCCTGATGATGTAGAAATATCCGATGGTACTACTATTGGTAATGAACAAGGTCTTCCTCCTTCGTTATTTATAGATTTTAATAATCCTGAGGAAGAAATAAGTTCTACTTCTATTTATAATAGTTTAGATCATGGAGATATCTATTACCAAAATCATAAAGAAGATAATGGTTTACAATAAGTACTTCCCTTACCGTTTCATGCGGTAAGGGAAATTTAAAAGTTAGAATAAAGTTTACAAGTATATAAGATATTACTGCTATTTTACTTACTAAATGAGGTGTTTATATGCTGGATTTTATTACCAATAATCAAGAATATGAATTACAATCAGATAATCAACTTGCTAGTATTCTTATACAATTTGATAGTGATTATGCTATGAATATTGTAGAAGATACATTAACGGCAATGTTTAATAGATTTGATACGGTTCCTAAACCTAATACAATTAAAGCATTTAAGACTATCTTTAAACAGTTGTATAATGCTTATCCTTATGATCAAGATCAAATTTCTGCAAAAGAACAGGAAACATATCTTAATATTATTGATGCGGTTTCCAAGAAGTATGATTTCCAATTTATTAGAAATGACGAAACCACAGATTTCTATCCTATTGCAGATTTTGTATATGATTTCTATGTAGCTAAGTTTAATCAGTATATTGTAAATTTCTTTACTAGATTTATCTATGAAGAAAGAGAAAATATTTACTCTGCTTTAAATATGGAAAATCTTAAATACAACAAAGATGCTAGCTCTAATTACAATAAGCTCATTTTTAGTAAAGATCCTGCACTTATTACAGTAGCTGCTAATCTTCCATTAGTATTATCTTTCATTAAAGATATGGAAGTCCCTGATTCTACTGTATATGGATATGCCTATGGGATGACAAATCAAGAAGTTATCAATTTATTCAATAAAAATATCATAAACAATGTAAGTCTATTTAGAAGGTATAACTCCTTGATCAATAATGAAATATTAAGAGCTGATATCATCACACACGTTCGTTTAAAATTACAACAAGATTATGTACAAGCATTAGATCCTAGAGTAATTGAAATGATGAATAAATAAGAATAGGAGTCGTATAATGGAAGAGAAAAAAGATATGAGTGAAATGACTATAGAGGAAGCAAATAAGGAAATAGATTCCATTGTAAAAGACCTTGAAGATGAATTAGAAGTAAGTATTAAAGAAGAAACAAAAGTTATTGAAGAAAACTTTAGTATTACAGATTCTATGTTTTTTAAACACAGTAAACTTGATACTAAACTTGTAAAAGTATTAGTAGATATTTATTACATGACAGATTTGAATGCTAGAGACAGAGCTATGGATCTTCTTGTACAAGAATCTGATCATTATGATGAAGAATCTAAAAAGATTGTTCATAAAATAAATAAAGTATATCATATTGCTAACTTTGAAGACGATGACTTCATTGAAGTATATAAACATGTATTAACTTCTAATCTATTAAAGGTATATGGCAATGAAGTTAGACTTAGAAGAGCTTTTGAAGATTTGTATTTAGCAAAAGAAAGATCTGGGTTGTATTTTAATGCTTTCCTTCCTGATTTGATCAAAGCAGTATTAGTTCATTTTGGATTCAGATTCAAAAATGGGGATGAAAAGAAATATAATTATGCAGCTCTCTTTACAATAGCTCTTTCTAAATTAGCTAGAAAGTTATCTCCTTATGATGCGGTAAGCAATTATATGATTATGCTTACTATGAAAAATATTTCTAACTGGTCTTTTATGACTTCAAAACAATTAAATGAATACCCTAAAGCTACAGAACAGATCAAAGGATTCTTTAAATTCTTATTCTTAATCTATACCTCTGTAGAAATTTCTGCTAAGAAAAAAGAAAATGTAGATAATCCTACTTTAACAGTTTTGAAAGACATTTTTAAAACTACTGACGAAGAATAATTCTTAGGGTAAGGGCTTAATGGCTCTTACCCATATTATTTTTACATCTTTATAATATGGATGATTTTATAAAGGAGGCATAAAAGCTATGTCGGAATGTAAATCCTGCAATTCTGGCAAGTATTATCTTGAAGAGCATGATAGTACGTGCTATGATTGTTCTAGTGTAAATAATGTTTTCACCCCGACTCCGGCATATAACGGCGGAGTTGTTGGTGGCCGCTGTTATTCTGATTATACAAGTACTAAAAATTCTAATATAACTCCTGGTTTGATGAGTGGGTTATATAGACCTAATGGACCTTTGAATCTTTCCTGTAATTGCTGTTCAAATTCTATGGTTACAGGAGTTAAAGTTTCTCAAAAAACTATTATCACTATTACCGTACAATATACAGATCCTGAAAAGAATACTTCTATTGACTTAGAAGCTGGTAAAATGTATATTTTCGATTATATTGAAGATGGAAAACTCTTACGAGTATCTGGTAGATTATCTGATATTTATAAAACGTATGATTGCAACAATAATGTTTTATTTAAACTGAAAGTAGACTGCTCTGCTAATTATGTAACAAAGACGGCTGTATTCAAAACAGACCAGATTCGTGGAGTTACTGAATATTCTGTTTATGCAGATCAAGATCCTACTATCGATAATAGTATGCATAGATATGGTACAACTACTGCAGAAGTTATTAAGAATGCTGTTGTTAAGAACGCTATTGCTGATAAGAATGGTAATATCTTAGAAGGTACTATTGTTTCTGGTGAAGTAACTGGTCATACTTTAGATGGTCTTTCTCAAGGTAAGAATAATATTGGAATGGAACTTACCGTCATTAATGGTGACACTATTAATGGGGCTATTATTGAAGGTAAGATTCTTAATGCTAATCTTAGAGCTGGATCTGTTGATGGTAAAACAGATGAAAAGACTGGTATTGTATCTGATGCTACTATTACTGGAACCATTACTAATGTAATTGCTATTAATACAATCATTAAAGGTGGTAGAACAGAAAAAGGTACTATTATCAATCCTGTATTAAAAGACTCTGTTGTATATGGAGCTACTGTTACTGGTGATGATATGGTTACAACTGGTGGTATTACAGTTGGAGATATTACAGTTGGCGGTACAGCTGTAGGTGGAACTGCTACTGGTGGTACAGCTACTGGATGTATTGATGGTAAATCTTATACTATTGAAGATGGAACTACAACAGGAAAGATTACTACAACAGGTGGTACTCTTGTTGGAGGTACTATTATTGGTGGTACAAAAGTTGGTCGTACTATTGTAAATGCTGTTATTCAAGGTGGTGTTTATACTAATGGTACAACAACTGGTGGAGATACTAAAGATGGCACTATCATAGCAGGTAGATCTGATGTAACTCCTATTGGCAGAAATGTTGGTAGAGGAAATACAAACAAACCTAAAGTTATTAGACAATTTGACGTTCCTGTAGAAGGTCATGAAAATCAATGCCCTGGATGCCTTGATGATAATGTATTATTTAAGAATGGCCTTATTTTATATGCCGATAAACATTTCAATAGTTTTGGTACTAATATGAGTGAAAATTGGGAAGAAAAAGCTGGAGTAACTCACGAATAATATAATCTCATCCTAAGGGGTTAAAACTCCTTAGGATGACTTATTTATAATGAGAGTTGTGTATAGTAATTATTTTAAGGGAGAGGTATGCTACATGCAAACGTTTATTAATGATAATCAGCTTTTTTCTTTCTTATTATCTAAAGGTATCAATTATAAATTATACCATTATGATGCTTCAAAAGATCCCAATGATTCAGTTCAACCCCCTAAACAAAAGTTTATGGAGTATTTCAATAATACTTTTTTCTGGGAAAAGTTATTAAAAGATAGAATGAGTTCTGTAATTCATTATATTACATTCTTCAAAAAAGATAAACTTTCTTATAATATCTTAGCTGCATTCCATGATAGTGAAGATATCTTTTTATTCAATAAACTATTAGAGATAGTTTATGATAATGCAGTAAGAATAAAATATGATAATGTATTAGAACGGATTATCATGAACACAATATATGATAATAATATAGATACTTTTAAAGCTGTTGTAAAATTTATAGAAGATAATGATAAGATAGATGAATTATTTAAGAGTGAAGATGTAAAAGGATTCTTATTAAACGAAGCAGCAAAGAATGATAATTCCGAATTTGTAGAATTCTTTTTAAACAATGGTGTATCTGGAGATTCATATGATAATATGGCTTTATCCAGTGCTATAAAACATGGTAATTATAAAGTAGCTAAGTTATTAATAGAACACGGTGCAGATATTAATAAGAGATCTAAGTTGAACTTTATGCTTATTGATAGAAATGATAAAAACTCTTCTGATGAGAATGCATTAAATAATGACGAATATAGATTGTATCTTCTTGAATCTTTGAATAAAGAGGGTGAAGAATAATGGCAGAACCTATGCCGTATTTTTGTAAAAAAGAAGGAGATTCTATTATCTTCTCTGCTAAGGATAGAGAAATGATAGCTTATGTTCCTGAAAAGTATTTTGATAGAAACCTTGCTGAACAAGAAGGGGATTTTATAAATATAATGGGAATGTTTAACTATACCATTCAATCTATAGATGGTAAGATGAATGATGGATTAAAGTTATTTAAATTCCCCAGTATGTTTGCTACTAGACCTTATACTATTGAAAAAGTTAAACAATTACAATTAACTAAGAATTCTGTTAAAGAAGATTATAGATTGTTTAAATACAGAGAAGGAGATCAGATTGTAGTATCTACAAAATTAGTTAAGTTTGTTGGTAACTGTGAAAAGATGTTGAATCTCTGTTTTATTCTTGGGTATATTATTAATACAATCCCGTATGAAGAAATACAGGATTTTATTATTGATAATATGACCATCAATGGGTTTTCTTATGGAATCAATAACCAAATGTTTGGATTGGCTATATCTGAAGTTTGTAGATCTAAAGATGATGAATCGATTCCTTTTAGATTAGCAAAAACAAATGATATGCATGCATATAAGTCGATGTCTTTGAAGAATGTATCTAAGATTATTTCTCCTTATACAGCTTTAATCTCTGAAAACTTTGATGAATCTATACTTCATGCTATGATGAATGACAATCCTAAAGATACCCCGTTGGAGCAAATTTTGGTTGGAGAAGAATAGCCAATAAACCAGCTTCAATAACATTATATTAAAATCTGGGATCCTTTTCTTTAAAAAAAAGAAATGTTGTTCTTAGATTCTATATATATAGAATCACTAATAATAATTTTTAATTAAACCATTTCAAATTATTAGTTTTTCGAAAAATTAATAACTTTCTGTAAAAAAGGAGGAACTAAATATGCCAGCTCCTGGTGTAACCACTATCATTGACGACCAGTCTGAGATTTTGCAATATAGTGATACTGTAAAAGATAGTACTGATCGCCCGATAGCCATGGTTGTAAGTTCTGCTGATAAAGGACCTGAAGAATGGAAGCATAAATTGTTTGGTAGTGATTTTTACGATTATTATGGAAGAACACCGTCCTATACTCGTCATGGCCAAGCTTTGATTCAAGCTGCAAACTTTATCGATGCTGGTGGTTATGTTACATTCAAACGTATTGTAGCTACCGATTCTACTCTTGCTAACATTGGTGTTGTAGCAGAAGTAAAGAATGAAAAGAAACAAAAGACGAATGACAACGGTCTTCCGTTGTA
>FLSB01000359.1_pt2 | contig 28520 bp, 29 predicted proteins | sample 1550551 | NCBI WGS metagenome assembly FLSB01 (sample SAMEA4031774, study PRJEB14383) | metagenome | biome: human; feature: oral; material: saliva | place: Philippines | collected 2014 | reverse complement strand
TACCACAGGGTAGACAGACTTGCCTACATGAACACCAGTGGATGAGTGTGAATGGATACCAAGTGTGTATGCGTGGTATGAACAACGCACTGTGTGAAGAGGTAACGATGGAGATAAAGCAGAACCGCCTGCTGCCTCGCTTGTATAGCAAGGAGATTAAGATGCTCTATGGTAATGGACCATGCGCCTATATGCAGACTGTAGAAGGTGGTAAGCTGCGACGTGAGTACACCGCACTACCTGCTTGGGACGAATGGTTGAATAGCTGGCAAGAGCGTGGTATGGAAACATCTGCACAGGAGTTCGCTAAGACCTGTATCAAGAACTACTACTGGTTCGGTGATTACTTCGTTAAGTGGAGGTTCTCACGTGGTAAGCGTATTGGTATGTTGCCAGTAGCAGGTCTTGAACCATTAGAAAATAAGCACTGCCGTCTTGCTACCACTCGTAAGGATGTAGCATACGACCAGATTAATTATGGCGACTTCAATAACATAGCTGTAGGACGGTGGACATACGGATTAGGCAATTACAAGATATACCCTAAGTTCGCATTGTCAGAGGTTGACAACTATCTCTTCGCTGCCGTGTCACATCACCGTGAGAAATCAGTAGATGAGTTTTACGGTGTGAACGAAACCCACCAGGGCGCACGTCCATATATTCAAGGTAGTAACAAGACCGCCTCATACATCAATTCCTTCTTGCGTAATTCCCTTGCAGCGAAGATACACATCATCATTCCGAATGAATGGGTGTCCAGCAAGCGCAATCAGTTAGTGAAGCTATGCGAGGAGAATAAGATTCGCTCGTCTAAGAAGCAGGACTTGGTTAAGTATAATGGCATCAGCATCGGTACTGAATACCGTGAATCGTTGCTTGTAGAGTATATGCGCCTTGAACTGCGTAAGATAGGCGACTATCTGAGCGGTGCCGACAATCAAGGCAAGGCCTACTCTTCTATTTCATTTATGGATAGTTCAGGTCACGAACTGCAGTGGAGAATCGAAACGATCGACCTTAAGTATAAAGAATATATCGATGCACTGATTTCCTACGATAAGCGAGCGGAAGAAGCCTTACTCTCAAGCGTTGGTTTGGATGCATCTATCACAGCAGTTAGTAAGGATGGTGTCATCAGCAAGTCAGGTTCTGACGCTTACTATAACTACCTTATATATATAATGTCGCTTACCCCAGAGGACGAGATATGCGCAGAACCGTTCAATCTCGCTCTTCGCTTGAACTTCCCAGAACTCTATAAGCAGGGTTATCGTATAGGCTTTTATCGCGAGGTTCCTCAGCGACAGGAAGACGTCGCACCAAAAGACAGACTAAATAAGCAGCAGTCATGAAGAATGTATTAGTAGATATTTTCAAGGATTTTGGTTCATTCAGCAAGTACGCACCTGGTGTGGAAACGAATATGGACCTGAACGACCTGCTTTCGTCAGGTGTTACCGCTCGCAAGCGTGTTGAAACCATCATCACTGCAGAGGTGTTTGATGCAATCATTAGTAGTTCCGATGAAACACTCATAGAACCCCTACGTTCTGCTGTGGCGAATATGACAATGGCTTCACAGTTGATTTTCGATAGCATTAATCGCAGGAAGAACCATGTAGATGTCTATAAGTACGAGGTGGAAGGAATGAAACGTGCGTATATGGATAATTACTACAATGCGATGGATTCTGTCATCCAACGCTTGATGTCTACCGAGGTTACGAGCGAAAACGCCACATCACCTGCTGCTTTGTGGCGAAAATCACGATATTACAAGATTATCGATAGTTGTAAGATAAAGACCACCGAAGCATTCGACTCCATCTATCCGATAGACCTCTCTTTCTTCTTTTTCTTCCGAATTCTCCCATTACAGAAGGAAACGCTCGACGAACGTCTGTCTGCTTACTACGATAGACTCACGGGCGAGAATCGTGAGCGTGTAGAACCGATATTGACGCTTGCACTGCTTAAGAAGACCGTTGCAAAGTCGCTCCGTCGCTTCGATATATTGGAGTTCCCTCCAACTATCCGTAATCTCTTCGACGATAGTCACGCTTCACGGACAGGTAAGGACGAACACGACGCTGCGCTTGCTCTTGCTGATCGGCTCGACCTCGAATCAGAGGATCTCATCTCGAATGCAGATACGCTGCTCTCCACAGATGCCTCGGTGGATTTCTGCTCTAATTCAGCGTACAATAATCCTGATGATAATATTATAATGTTGCCATGATGAAGGATATTGAGCTAATATATAAAGGTGAGACTCATAGCATTCCTAACCGTTGGGATGCTATGAATGACCGCCAGTTCATCCGCCTTGTGGGCGATTTCCTTCGTATGGCAGCAGGGGAACTGTCCGCTGGAGAGGTTCGGATTAACTGGTTATGCGACATCATGGGTTGGGATAAGCGCAAGTTCCATTCGGAGGAACAGATTGCTAACCTCGTAGCTATCTCCGAGCAGCTCACGTTCATGTTTCAGATAAACTACCCTGATAACAATAGCGTCTTGGATGGTGTCGACGAGGATACTTACGAGTTATGCCGTCGCATTGATCCTTACCGCTTGAATATACCGCTTGCACGTGTATTGCGCAGGCTCGACTATCAATACGTAATCGACCTCTGTTTCTGTGCGCAGCTCATCCCTTCTATTCAGATTGATGGGCGTTCTTACCCTGGTTATCGAATTGAGACGAGTTTCGGTACGCTTACCTGCTCACTTACTGCCCTTCAGTACGTCGAGGCGCAGGGGCTTATTGAGCGAGATGAGGAGTCGTTGCCTTTGCTCGCTGCCATTCTCTATTATCCAGAGAAAGAGTACAATTCTGAGCGTGCACACGAATTGGCTAAGGAATTCGCTAAACTTCCACTCGAAACGCTTACGGCTATATCGTTTAATTTTCAAGCATTTAATAACTATCTGTTTAGTAAAACTTCATTCTCTCTGCTGTCTAAATTCTCTCATAAACCCAAGCAGCCTATCACTACTGATGCTTCTGATGCGCTCTACGACCTCTCCAAGGAGGGACTTGGTAACGCAAAGCAGATAGAGCAGATGAACGTACTTACTTATCTGAAGGTGCTGCGAAAGAAAACCATCGATGCGGTTAAGGACATGAAGGGTTTTGGCTGGGATAAATTAAAAATCAGTGAAGAGGTAGGGCTGCCTATCTCTGTAATCGATAAGATATTATGATTAAAGATCAGTTTCTCTATTTCGCACAATACCCTGCCAAAGAGGGTATCCGTGCTATACTTACCAATGGCTCGAGTGACTTTCCTGGTTACAACGAACTTGCAGAGTCACTCGATAAACTTCCCAATGTGTCGCGACTCCCTGAGATTACTAACTATGTCTATGGTCAGTCTTTCGACGAATTAAAGCAGCGCATCGATAAGTTAGTGGGTTCGTTCCTGTTCGTTGACTACGGTGAACTGAATATGTCTGCGGATGGACGCAACTCTTATCAGATTAGCCAGCGCATCGCCATTACGGTGGCAAACAAGATGACGAACCGTGCTGATGCTGCTGAATACATGCTTGCCTCCGATCAGACCCTTCGATTACTCTCTAAGCTTCACGCTTGGATGATAGCTGACGCTGAAGAAGGCAATATCGACTGGATATCTCGAGGCGAACTCGATAAGGCTGAGATGATACCCTTCGTAGCTACTGAACTATCCTCCCTCGGTTGGACATTAATGCTCTCTTGCGTTGCGCCTGATACGCTTGGAACACACCTTCTAAGTCGGTCCTTTGCAAATCATGATTAAATACTTACCTTTGTATCGTGTTTATTAGTTGGTAGAATCATAATTAATAGTTTCTCATATTAAAGGATTGTTTAGGATAATGGATGACGGGGCTGACGCAGTGATGCGTTGGTCCCTTTTTGTATCATTCTTTAGCTTTAGATAATTACTCCTAAATCGCTGATTATAAGTGCAATAGTACTTGCGTGTTCCTTATTATAGTGTTAACTTAGCAGTACAATTAGAAACAAAGAACATTCAAAAAACAAAGATTATGAACGAGCAAATTCAAAGCATTCTCAACGAGAACGGAACAAAGACTTCAAAGATTCAGAAGCTTCTCACCCTTGGACTTACACGCAGACAGGTTGCTGACCTTGTAGCAAACGGTAACTACGGCTTCGTACAGAACGTCTACAAGCGCATGATGCAAGGAGTGGCACAGAGCGCAGCACAAGCAGCAACAACAGTCCTTCCACAACTCGACTACACCTTTAACCGCAACTTCGGAGTTGAAATTGAAGCTTACAACTGCATGAGAGGACGCCTCGCAAGAGAACTCAACGCAGCAGGCATCAGAGTCGAGGTTGAAGGTTACAACCACACCGACCACACCGACCATTGGAAGCTGGTTACCGACAGCAGTCTTTCAGGCAACGATACCTTCGAACTCGTTAGCCCAATCCTCCATGGAGAACAGGGCCTCGAGGAACTTGAAAAGGTCTGCTGGGTGCTCGACCTTTGCAACGCTAAGGTTAACGACTCTTGCGGACTTCACGTTCACATGGACGCTGCGGAGTTCGACCTTCAGACTTGGAAGAACCTTGTAATCACTTACAAGCGCCTTGAGAATGTTATCGACCACTTCATGCCTCGAAGCAGACGCAACAATACTTTCTGCAGGCCTCTTACCACCATTTCAGAGACAATCATCAACCAAGCTTCTAATATTGGTGAGCTTAGAGCAGCTTTTAATCACAATCGCTACCACAAGGTTAACCTCGAAGCCTACGCACGCCACCGCACGGTGGAGTTCCGCCAGCACGGAGGTTCAACAAACTTCACAAAGATGTCTGCTTGGATTTATTTTCTCGCAAAAATGATTACCTTTGCAAAACAAGGGCAGGTACAAACCAACACCACCCTGCAGAACGTTCCCTTCCTCACAGAAAGCGAAAAGTTATACTTCAGATTAAGAACTAAAAAATTAGCAGCATGTTAACAACTTACAGGCTGAAGGATGGCGACAAAATCGTCGCCACCTCTCCAGCTGATTTCCTCCACCAGCTTCGCACAGGCAGTCGCTTCGACAGCGAAGGCACAGATGCAGATTATATGGTGCGTTTCGCTCACCGCTTACAGGAACTCGAGGGCTACCTTGTTTCAACTGACAACCCCGATGCCTTCCTTGCTGACTTAATCCGTCACGGTTTCGTGACCGTTGAATAATAGAATAACGATGCTCGTTCTTTGTTGCCGTAGCAGTTTTCGAACTGTTACGGCTCTTTTGTGTAAAGTATTGAGAAAAAATAAACTTTCTTCGAAAATAATTTGAAAAACGCTTGCATATATCAAATAAAGTTGTTATCTTTGCATCGTAGAATTAAAGAAGGTGAGACACACCGTAAAAACTGTAAACAATATGAAAGCATCAAAAATCAACATCGGAGCTAAGGTCCTAAACAAAAAGAACCAGGAAGGCACAATCACAAGTATTATAACAAAATCAACAGGTTACGTTGAGGTCACTTACCTCAATGGTACTGTAAAGAAGGAGATGGCATTCAATCTCTTCGATGAAAACGGTGAGAGTTTGAAGGCTACACCAAAGGCTAAGAAGCAGACTATGACAATCTCTGATAAGGTTGAAAGCACAAAGCAAGGTCTCTTAGCTGCAAACAATCATCACCACGATTCTCTTGTTGACGCTTATATGGAAGCTCTCAACAAGGTTGAAACAGAAAACACTTTCATTAACTCTCTTATCGACACTTTCGCAAAAGCATCTATCGGTAATGGTAGAATTAGCGAGAAGCAGGCTTACTACCTCGCAAAGTTCATGGTCGAAAACAACATTTAATCAAAAATAGAAATAATAACCTAAACGCTGCGCTATCGGCATGACGGGCACAAAGTATGAGATACAACTATCAAGATGGAATCGAAAGAGAAACTGCTGAACAAATCGTAAATAACAGAGACTGCTGTCGTCAAGGTCTCGTTGAAATGGAAGATGGGCGAATATTCTTCACTCATAGAGGTTACAATGACAGAGTAGCTCCTCACCTCCAAGTAATGAGATGCAAGAAAACTGGCGTTAAGTTTAACGTAAACTTAAACAATGGTATCGCTTATAACACGCATCTCTAATTAACATTCTAAACAAGAAATAATAAACTAAACGCTGCGCTATCGGCATGACGGGCAAAGATTATGAAGAATATTTCAGAATTAGCAAGCCAGAACAATCTTTCAGTAATTAACATCGGTACCTCATTTGGTCTTAAAGAAGGCGAAGCAGTAGTTGGATTTACTTCTTTTCAAGAGGCAGTTGACTTCGCTGAGAGGAACGATATGAATGTTGCAACCTTCAAGAATGAGGGTGAAACCTCTTCAATATATACCCTCTTTGACGAAAGCCCACGTGCAGGCTTTGATGTCCTCGGTAACTACAATGACTTCACTAAGTTCTTCAAGGGAGACGCTGAGAACTTCCAGGAGGTCGACATAGACGAAACCTTGGAAAACTCTGACTTCACAGAGTCTGATCGAGAGGAGTTCTTGAAAGATATGAACGCCGTGAAAGCTCGTATCGAGAACCTCGCTGAAGACGAGTTTATTTACCTTGATAATAGCGGTTATAGCGAGCCAATGAAGAAAGAAGATACCTCAGTATTACAGAATGGTAATCTTTATATAATCGGTGTTTACTAAAATGGGACAGTATATTATTCAGAAGAGCAGTACTCAGCCTAACGGCTGGGTGCTGACAGATACGGAGAATAAAGTGGTCATCAAATTCCAAGATGGCCAGTTTAATGAGAGTCAGAAGGTAACTCTTTTAGAAGATTGTACGGTAACAGTGGACGAGCTCGCTCGCATCGTCGGTGCAATGGGTGAATGGGCTGCTCGTCATCATGGAAGCAAGTGCTTCGATCATGTCTACGGATATGAGACGAGCGAGGATGAATCGACTACGTATCTGTATCGCAGAAAGTTTCCTCGCTGGAGATTAGAGCTTCAAGAGGATAGAGTAACAGCAGAGAGCCTTGCTCCTTCATTACGCAAGGCTGCTGAGTTTTTAACGAAAAGAAATCGACATGAGTGATAATAGAGGTGGCGCACGTCCTAACTCTGGGCGTAAGTACTTAGGGAAAGTACCGCTCAGCTCTCGTGTAAGCATACAGGCAAAGGAAAGATTAACGCAATTAGCTATTAAGACAGGAGTGTCAATCTCAGAGATGCTCGAGACCGTGATAAATAGTTATCATGTTCGTTAATCAAAAAAAAAATAATATATGTAACAAAAAAGTTACTCATTTATTTGGTAGTTCGTAACTTTTTTGTTACCTTTGCGTCGTCATTAAGACAAAGAGTTCTTTAATTTTTTTAGTAAATATGAAGTCGAGTGAATTAAAGCGCATCCTTAAAAAGAAAGGATGCAAACTTTTAAGACACGGTTCAAGGCACGACTTGTGGATAAACCCTGCAAATGGGAAATCTACTACAGTGCCAAGACATGACGCACAAGAAGTGAATACAGGTACTTTAAAAAGTATTCTGAAACAACTTTTTGGTTCTGATTAAGGAGTAGCCGACACTTTCACGTGTCGGCTATCCTTCAGAAATTTACTAATTATATATAAAGGACTCTTTTAAAAAGAATATAATCATAAAGCAAGTATATGAAAGTAACAGTGTGTGTGGAGAAACAAGCAGGAGAGAAAAACTGCTCATGCTTCGTAGAAGAAGACCTTGGACAGGTTGGGTTATGCGGATATGGATCAACTGTTGATTCTGCTGTAGAAGATCTCCTTGTAGCAAGACAAGAAAGTATCGAAGAAGGCTATGACATACCAGAGCTTGAGATGACTTTCAAGTATGATCTATGGGCATTCTTCGATAAATTTCCTATGAATGCAACACTCGTTGCGAAGCAAATTGGTATTAATGCTTCACTAATGCGTCAATATATAGCAGGACAGAAGCAACCAAGCCAAAAACGTGTAGAACAAATACAAGAAGGTATCAGAAGCATTGGTAAGCAACTTTCTGATATATCTTTAGCAAGATATTAATGTGCATCATGTCACATTTGTTTACTAAAAAAAAGAACTCGAAGCCTCTGGTGTGTGATACATCGGAGGCTTTTTCTTTTACTTTTCATTGCGTTTCTATTCATTTTTTGTATATTTGCAAAAAATATTAACTGAGAACTATTAATTATATGAAGACTTTTCTTACTGGGTTTGGAACGTGGCTCTTAACCAACATTATTTGTGCTTTTCTATTGAAATTTATAGGCATTCATGCCTCTGAAGAACTCACACTGCTATTGAATGTTATAACGATTTCCTTCGCTATTTTCGTTGCACTCTCTATCAGAAGGAGACAACTAAAGAAACGCAAAGAGGTGGAGGAACTTAACTCAGTGGCAGAAGAAGAAGATGTTTCTTCAGAACCAACTCCTCCTGAACGAGATGTTTTCTCATTTAGATTAGCAGGCCTATATTATAGGTCTGATGAAGCACAGAAAAGAGCAAGAGAACTTATATCTAATGAGTCGGTTTTTCTTGAGAAAGACCCAACAAACCCACACGACCCTAATGCAATCAGGGTGTACTCTGACGATTATGTCCATTTAGGATACGTTCCAAGACGCCTATGTTCAGAGATATTAGCTTACATGGACGAAACTAATTCTTATGTAGCGTATGTTGATTATATAATTTCTGGATTGGATTGTCCGTCTGTCCAGTTGTATATACCAATTAATCAAACTCACTCCTCATGAATTCTTCTGACGTTTGAGACGTCGAATCCTTTTTATTTGCTTTTTGTTACAATTCTATATCTTTTTGTACCCTTGTTTCGAATAAGAAACTAAAAAACTATTGTATTATGGAACATCAACTAATTGTAGAGAACGATCTTATAGGTTATCTCTCTCAGAAAGAAAACATCAACACATTTATCAATTTCTGTATCCGTGAGAGAATGAAGGCAGAAATCAATATGTCTATGAGAAAGGTTAGAAGACCCTCTCTCGAGGTGAGAGAAAATAATCATCTTGACTCTGAAACATTGAAGCCTCTCAGCGCAGAAGAAGTGGAAAATCCAAACACACCATTCTTCGGTCAGAAGATTGTCATCACAGGACAGTTTCTTACCTTCCCGAAGCGTGATGAACTGGGAAAACTCCTGAAGCAGTATGGAGCTGACATGAACACTTCTATCAGTAAGAAGACTAACATTGTCATTATGGGTTATGCTGCTGGTCCAAAGAAGAAAGACTTAATTAAAGACCTTAAAGGGCAAGGCTATGATATCCAAGTGTATAACGAGGACCAGCTATTGAGGGTGTTTGACGAATATCAAATACCTCACGATGATTTACCCGATGAGAGACCCATTATAATAGAATAATTTTTGCGTGGCGCAAAAAATATTTGCGCTTTTATTTGGCGGTTTCAAAATAACTCCTTATCTTTGCAACTGTCAAACAATGTGTAGTAATACACAAATAAGGGCGAGAAGAAATTTCAAGCCCCGAACTTATTAAATTTCGATGGGCTTATTTTTATGCCCATACTTGCAGCCTTCTGCAATGAAGATATGGCGGATGCCTTCCAGTGAATTTGCCCTTGTTGGTGTAAGACACATTGTTTGACGACAGGAAGAGCATCCGCTTTTTCTGTTTCCGCACCTGACGGATTCAGGCAACAGTCAAACAATGTGCAACATGCAACAAGTAATCGAATTCGAGAGTTCTGCAAAGCAACAGCAGCCTATCGACGTACGTGCTACGATACAGCGCAAAATCAAGTCTCTTAATCTTTGGCTCGACTCAAAAAGTGAGTTCTACAGCCGTATCTGCGAGTTCTCTGTTACCCGTCGTTTGGTAATTCGAGTAAACCTCGTAACTTTGTGCGTGGGATTAGCAGCAATAGCTATCGAGCAGCAGCCTATCACATCTGTCATCGCGACCCTCTGTGCAGGCTACTTAGTTTATCGCATGAATAAATCTGAAAATAAACAGAAAGGAGGCAAGGTATGATATTCTTTGACTACTATTTCAAGGCATATTCTACCCCGAAGTACCTTGAGCCTGTTGCCGTGTGTATGGAACGACGTTACAAAGCCCTTATGGCAGATGAACCGACACTAAAGAAGTTTGTTGCAGAACTTAAATCAGAACTGAATTCCATTCCAAAGGCGAAGGGAAGATATAAACTCGAAGTTGATAAAGGCTGTATCTATATCAGTACTACTCACAAACTCACAGAAGGCGTTATACGTCTTCAATATAAAGAGGTGCTTTCTTTGGAAGGTTTCAGCGAGAACCTCTGTAAGAGTCTTGATGAAGTGGCTGAGAAAGGAGGTGAGAAATGATATTCTTTGATTGTTGTCTTATAGATTTTTCAATCCCAAAAGAGCTTACACCGCTTGCTGACTGTATGAAGAAGTACCAAGGAGTTCTTGTAGCGGACAAAAAAGCATTCAACAAGGTTGTTGAAGAACTGGAGGAAAAATTTTGTGCTATACCAAAGGCTGAAGAAAGATTCCTTTTCAAAGTTAGCGAAGGTCCTCTCGGAATTATTTCTGTTCATAGAAACAACACTATGAGGAAGTATATATTGCGCCTCTATTTTACACCAGTACATGGTATGTTTGGCTTCGACTCTTCTCAGAGTGCTATTCAGTCAGTACCAGACGATGGCGACGAATATTATTCTTTGCCTGATCATATTAAAAGTAGTGTTCAGAAAGGAGGCGTGAAATGAAGATTATAACTGACCCTACAGTGTATAATTACAAAGCTGAAAAAGGCTTATTCATAGCGTTAGATGATTTCCGTGCTACTCCAGGACTGATTAGGTCTTTTAGAAATCATATTGAGCGTCAACTCCGTAAGGCGATATTTCATCTCAATTACTATCGAGGTATCCATGAGGCTGGAGAAGCATCCGCTCGTCAGCAGACTGCTATGGGACAGATGGGAAGAACGTGTCAACACTCTTAAGAGTTTTGACCGCACGTTATCAGAGATTAAGGATTTAATTGATTTAAAATGATAAGAGATATGAAGGCTTCAATTGTGAATCTTGATGAGCAGACCGCAGAGGTTCTGCGGACAATGCTCGACCCAGGGTATCTCTCAGAGAGAATTGAAAGGTTAGAAGCGATAGAGGATTTCCTCATCGATCAATGGCGAGACGCAGGCACTATTAAGCCTGAGACAGCCCTAACCTTCCTCGACACCCTACGCTCATTGCGTAGAGACCTTAACGCATTTCTCACTTCAGTAGACCCACACGGGGAAGCTGACAAATCTTAACGACAATGAAACAAGAAAAAGAACAAGAAGAGCAGCCTGTAACTGACATCAGTATATACATAGCTGCTTTATCAGCGACATATCGTCCAGCGTCAACACCAGCAGAGACAACTCATTTCTTCTCTACACCAGAGGTGGTAGACGCAATTAAGAATATAGACCCCTCCGCTAAGATAAGCGTAGAGCAAGTTTTCTCTGCGCTTCGTGACGCAGGATATCAGTTCTGCAATCGACCTGGTGCGCAAGGGTTGGAATTCAAATGGATGTTCCGTGAAATATAAGTCTTTATAGTTATAGTTATATTTTAAGTTATGGTTTTTGAGGGCAGTACGTCGTGAGACGTGCTGCTCTCGCTTTTTTGTCCTTTTCCCATTCTTTTTCTCGTGTTATCTTTGTGAGCATGGTAACAGATCAATTCGTTAAGGATGAGTTTATCTCAGATATCCTCCGTCGTGACATAGGTATCATCTATCAGACACAGGAGGAGGTAGCCAATCGCTACTTCAAGGAGCGTACGGGTACGCTTCGTAATTTCCTTTCTCGTCGTGCGTTCACTCCGAAAGAATCGAATGGAGAGTTCTCCGTATATCTCAATGTTCTCTCTTACATTCGCTTCCTCGATATGCAATATCGCTTGAACTACGCTGGCATGAGCTCTAAGCGAGCGAAGAAGCAGCGTGCTAAGTATGCTATCTATAACAGAGTTGTCTGGGGAGTACTCTATAACGAAACCTTCCCCGACATCCAAGCCGGCTTTACGGATGAGGTTCGTGAGGCGTGGAGGCAAAAAATGGAAGACGCACTTTCACAGCACAGATTACTCACAGATAATCAATAGATAAGATATGAGCAAAATAAAAGAAGACCATATATCTTTGGTCATTGACGCAAAAACAGACAAGGCACAGCAAGAACTGCGTGAGCTTGAGCGTGCGACATCAGACCTTAGTAAGGAAATGAAGGCTCGACAGAATCGAATGCTCGACCTCGAAGCAGCGGGTAAGAAGGAGACAGCTGAGTATAAAAACTTACAAGCTGAGGTGAGAAGCTATAGTAAACTGATAGCTGATAATAATAAGAAGCTGCGTGAACTACGCTCTGCAATGGATGTCAATGCAATGACGATGTCGCAGCTCAAGAAGCAGGCCAAGGAACTCCAGACAGCTCTCAACAACACATCGAAGGCAGCTAATCCTCAAGAGTACGAGCGATTAGCGTCAGAACTTCGTACAGTCAATGGACGTATCTCAGATCTGAAGCGAGATGCCTCTGGGTTGGGCGAGTCAATGGGTAAAGAATCAACAGGCATCATGGGTAAGTTCGAAGGCATGTTCTCATCAATCTCTGGTGGTTGGACAAAACTCGTGGGCGTTGCTACAGCTGCTGTCGCTTCCATCTCAGCAGCTATAGAAGGGGCTAAGTGGTTCTACAATTACAACATGGAGATTGAGGAAGCCCAACGACTGACCCGTGAGTTTTTCAATATACAGGGCGACGAACTCGTCCATACACAGAGTCAGATATCTGCCCTCGCTGAACAGTTCGGTAAAGACTACAAGGAGGTTCTCGGTACTGTTGAGTCGCTTACCAATCAGTACGGTATCTCTACAGCAGAGGCTATCAATGTCATCAAGGATGGACTACAGGCTGGAGCCGACCTTAACGGTACATTCCTTAGTCAGATTCAACAGTACGGACCTGCCTTCAGTGATGCTGGTGCATCCGTTAAGGACCTCGTCGCAAGTATCACGCAGACACGCTCGGGTATCTTCAACGAGGCTGGTATGGGTCTGATTCAGACCGCCACGAACCGTATTCGCACGATGTCATCTGCAACACAGAGTGCACTGAACTCTATAGGTATCTCGAGCAAGCAACTTGAAGCAGACCTTATATCAGGAAAGACCTCCATCTTAGAGGCTATTAAGATGATATCAGGTAAGATTAAGGAGCTACCTGAAAACTCTATGCAAGTCGGGCAAGTCATGAAGGCTGTCTTTGGAAAAACAGCGAGCAACGAGGGTATGAAGCTCGTGAAGACCTTAGCAGATATGTCTACTAACATGGAGGAACTGAAGGGTGTCACAGGAGAGTATGGAGAGTTGCAACGTGAGCAGGTGGAAGCGCAAGCAGAACTTAATGAGAAGATGTCTAAGTTCTTCGGATTGGGCGAGAATGGCTTCGACGAAATCACCATGAAAGCTAAGATATTCGGAGTGAAGGCCCTGTCGAAGATTATCGATTATACTGTCAAAATCATTAACTACTTCATCGATCTATACAACGAGTCTAAGGTATTCCGTGCTGGTATCGAGAATATAAAGAACAACTTCAAAAGTGCATGGGAGGTGTTTAAGTTCGGTGTCAACCTCGTCATTGATGGTTTTAAAGGCATGGGTAGAATGGCAAAGGCATGGTCGAAAGTAATTGAAGGAGCCTTCTCATTCGATGTTGATAAGATTACGACAGGTATCAAGGGCCTTTGGGATGCTTATAAGGACACCTGGACAGAAATAGGCCAAGACGCTAAGAAGATGGCCATGAATGTTCGTGACAATTTCATAGATGCCATCAAGAACACAGGCAGCAACAAGAAGGTTGCCCATCTCTCTGTCGATGTTTCCCCAGACACGAAGGGGCATTCTTCCTCTCAAGGTGGATTAAGCGGTAGCCACAACACCATCGAGAATGGAGTGAAAGACCCTAAGGTGAAGAAGACGAAAACGAAAACGAAAAAGACGAAAAAGACAAAGACCACTGACCCTGATGACGTAGCAAGCAAGTTGTTTGCACATGACCGTGCGCAAGACCTCGACGCAGAGAAGCGAAGCTATGATAAGAGTCTGAATGCATTGAAGGATGCACTTGCGAAGAAGACCCTTACACAAGAGCAGTATAGTGCATACGTGGCTGCTCTCAATATTCAACATCAGAACAAATTACTCGACATCGAGAAGGCGTACTTGCAACGCTCTGAGAACATGGTCTTCAAGGATGCTGCGAAGAAGAAGGCGTTACACGAAGGGCAAACTAAGGCTGTCGCTGACCAGCAGCAGGCAGCGAACACTGCTTATATCGAGGCAGAGAAAGAGTACTACGACTCTCTGGATCAAATACGTCAGTCAGCTCCTGCTAAACCGCAGACCCTTCAGCAAGAATGTGATGCTAAGCTACTCCTCTTGGATGGATATTATAAAGCAGCCTTACAGCGAGCAAAGGATAATGGAGAGCGTGAGAAGGAGGTCACTGACGCATACGAAGCTGCTAAAGCTGCAATCATCGTTGATTATGCGAAGAAAGCTGAAGAGCAGAAGGCCCAAGCACGACAGGAGTATGGACTTGACACTTTCGAGGACCAGTATGCCGCACGTCGCAAGAAGATAGAAAATGACACTCTGCTTAATGAGCAGGAGCGTCAACAGGCTCTTACGCTTCTTGACCAACAGGCAGAAGAGCACCGCCTTCAGATACGTCAGCAGTATGGACTCGTTAGCCAGCAGGAGTTATACAACGCTGAAATGGAACAGTTGAAGATGCACCTTCAGAACAAGGAGATATCTGAAGAAGAATATGAAGAGGCAGTGAAGAATATGAAGATTGCCAAGATGAAGGAGGCGTTCGACTACTATTCTAATCTTACCAGTGGAGCAGCGCAGGCCTTGCAGCAAGCAGAGATTGCGAACGTCGATGCCAAGTATGACGCAGAGATTGAAGCTGCAAAGAACGCTGGTAAAGACACTACGGAACTTGAAAAGAAGAAGGCTAACGAAAAGCTGAAGATACAGAAGAAATATGCGGATGTTAACTTCGCTATTCAAGCAGCGCAAATCATCGCATCCACTGCTTCTGCAATCGCTAAGACATTCTCAGAATTGGGTTTCCCTGCTGGTATTCCTGCTGCTGCCTTGATGGGTATCACGGGTGCAGCGCAGCTTGCAGCTGCTCTTGCAGAGCGCAATAAGGTGAAGCGAATGACGCTAAGCGGAGCAGGTGGTTCTGCCTCTGCCTCAGGCGCACGTGTTGCCACTGGCCTTGAGTCAGGAGGTAGTATCGATGTAGAGCGTAAGCAGGATGGCAAAATGTTCCATGCAGATTATGACCCTGACAAACGTGGATTCATCGATAAACCTACTGTCATCGTCGGAGAAGGCGGATACGGTCACAGCAAGGAGTGGGTCGCTTCGAATGCTGCTGTAGAGAACCCTACGATAGCTCCATTCATTGATATTATCGACCGTGCACAGCGTGCAGGGACTATTCGCACACTCGACATGAATAAGTTTCTCATTCAGCAGGCACAAGGTCGTGCCTCTGGTGGATACGTCGCACCAACAGTTAATGACGTGCGTGGTGTAGCGAAAGACTCCTACAAGGATACGCTCATCGAAAGATTGACTGACGTGCTCGACCGATTGTCTGTTGACGGTATCCCTGCGTCTGTCTCTCTCAATGAGATTGAACAGAAGCAGCAGTTGCAAGACAAGGCTCGTCGTTTTGGCAGTAAATAAAAACAACACCTTATATATATGAAGATAACGAACTTAGAGAAGGGCGAGGCCTATAACCTCAAGCCCGATACACAGATACAAGTAGAGCGTACTAACCCTTTCTTCAATGAGTATGGAGAGCAGACCACACCGCTCGAGCTCCCAGCATCCGAACGCAATCGCAGAATACTTGGTTTCCCCGACTCCTTCGGACGTAGGGTAAAGATGACCGCTACCGATGTAGCGATACAAGATGGTGAATACTTCGCTCAATGTCGTCAAGTGGTACTGTCTGCTCAATACAAGGGTAGTATCTCTACCTCCTTCTACATTAATGATGGGTCTTTCTATTCGAGAATACAGAAGGTGAAGCTCAAGGACATCTTCAAGGGTGAGTTCATTCCTGGTGTGAATACAGTAGAGGAAGGAATTAACTTCTGTCGTAATCTTCGCAACAACTCTAACGAGCATTACGGCATCTTCCCTATCCTCTTTACTGACGACTCTGGGAGAAAGAACGGTGCTAACTTCAAGTGCATGAATGCCTTTGGAAAGGATAAAGTATTGAAATACACCAGGCCTTACGAGTGGATGCCTGAACTACCTTCAGTAATAGGTTTTCATCCTGACTTAAGCGGAGATGGCTGCGACTTCTACAATGCTGTGCAGCGCATTGAGTATGTCAACGAGATACCTATCACGCTCGCACCAGGATATTATATGTCACCCTTCATACGAGCTAACTACCTACTCAAGCGTGTCTTCGCTTACTTCGGATATGAGCTGCAAGAGAACTTCTTCACACAGACAGAACCCTTCAATAAGATGGTAGTCATAAACAAGGTGATGGACGTGCTGGTGAATGGAAAGATAAAGGTCGCAGACTTGGTACCCGATATTACCTGTGCGGACTTCATATCTGTTTTTCGTAAGAAATTCTGCTGTGAGTTCACCTCTGATGAAGGGAAGCGAACAGCGGATATCATCTTCCTACGTGACACACTTAATGATAGTCCGAAGATTGACCTTACGCATTGCGTGACGCAAGAACCCACGCTCTCTTATAAGTCAGAGAACGACTACAAGCGTGTTACACTCGCTGCTGAAGATAAGGTCGACGCAGAAGGATCTGACTCCTACGACGATATGGATAGCTTGGTCAAGGCGAACCCTAACGCCTACTTCGACCCTGTCGATGGGGCTATCTATAAGACAGGATGGTCTGGCGACTTCCAAGTGACGGTGAAGGTCGCTGAAGCATCGCAGAACTATAACACAGGTGAGACCCTCGAAGCGAAAGAGATTAAAGTCCCCGAGCTCATCCCAGAGTTCAGAACCCTTAGCTATAAGGATACCGTTGAAGAGGAAGACTTCAACTACGACATGGGTAAGTTCCTCTACGTAGGAGAATATCAGAGTCTCAACTCTAAGATGGTGGTCGCAACAGAACCCAAGGAGCACACATCGGAGAAGGCAGAGAAACAGAAGGCTATCCTCGCCTTTACCTACCTCTCTGACGGTCGACCAGAAGGAACCATCTCTGCTTACGATGTGAATGCGCCTTCTCATCCTCGTATCTTCGATTATGCCTTGCATTATAATGGTCCACAAGGCGTCTTTGAAAAGTTCTACCGAGAATACGACCTGCTGCTGCGCAATTCACTTCATGACATGAAGGTGAAGCTACTGCTCTCTCAATCACAGAAGCAGAACCTCCCCTCTTACGAGAAGGTTGTCATTCGTGGGGTTCCATTTTTGTTCAATAAACTCAAGTTCACACTCGGAGGAAAGAACGAGCCTGTCGAGTCAGAACTCTATACTGTCTCTCTGATGCAGCCTGCAATCTCTGCTCCTACGATCAATGAGCAGCTTAAAGCGATGGACGTTAAGTATAAGTGGGTGGGCAAGGAGACACAGACCTCCGTCAGTTGGGAGGAATATAGCGCAGCGAATGACGAGCGAAACAAGACCTTCGTCACCATTTATCCTCCTCTCCCTTCTGCCGACTACGTTGGGAAACAATATGGAAAACAGCGATCTTACACGGAGAGAATTACGAAGAAAGGAGGCTGGTTCCGTCATGGTCGCTACGAGTACACACGTACAGAGGTGTGGTTGGAGTGCGTGCCTTTGTAGAAAGCATAGCTTTGGATGATCAAAAGCATAGCTTTGGATGCTCGAAAGCTATGCTTTTGTTGTCTCTTCCTGTTGTCCTTTATCAATCCTCCTTTATATCGTAATTTTGTGGTAAATAATTTCGCACATGGATATTCTTCTTAAACCTGATTCTCTAAGTCTGACAGGCTCAATGAATCACTTTATTATATCAAGCTCACAAGAGGTTACGTTTGTTCTCAAGTACGCAGACACGACTGAAATCATCGTGCAGCACATTTATACGCCGAATAAAGCGAAGCGCATAGAGATTGACTTGGAGAATATCATCACTCCGCTGCTTTCTTTTCAACTTCAGGAGTCGACTACAATTTATCGTCAACCGAACATTGCTCGTGAGTTCTTAGTTAATCTCATCGAAGATAAGACAGCTGCACAAGAGTCATGGCAATTCACGGTACTGCGTGCTGGTATCGACAACTTCGCTGACACCGCTTCAAGTTGGTTGAAGCGTAACTTCCTGACGTGGCAGCCAACTGTCAAGCCTGTCACCTATTACACGCCAGAGTTTCTTAGCTACTTCGCTGTCGAGGATTGCGTAGCTAAGTGTCGTGCTTACGTAGAAGAGAACGGTAGTTATGTTCAGACAGACATCGAACTTGGCAACCTCTCTCACGGTAAGGTGTGGACGATGCCAATGCAATATGGTGTCATCGCTGGTAAGTTAGGCAAGATGCCAAGCTACTATGACGTATGGGTAGAAGATGCTGCTGGCACTCGTCTTACCTACATTCAGCGATACTACGCTTCGGACATCCGAAGCGAAGAAGAGCAGTGGGTACTCTTCGAGAACTCACTCGGTGGTATCGACACCTTCCGTGCGTATGGTGATGCAGAGAACACAGCGAAACACACGCACAATGTAGCTGAGATTGAGAACGACTCAGAAGAGTATCGTGTTGACACAGTCAGAGAATACAAGAAGAATACAGGCTTCCTCTCTAAGGAGGAGCGTAAATGGTTGCTCGATTTCTTCCCTTCCTTGGGTAAGTTCCTCTACACAGGCAACTATGTACGTCGCATTGTAGTGACAGAGAGCGACGTAAGCTGGCAGACAAAAGACCTCCCTTCATCTTATACATTTACCTATCGATATGCAGATGCACGTCCCTACCTGAATATTACCAGGTCAGAGGACGCTACGCCTGCAATGTTGGATATCAAGATTCCTGATGTTGGGTCTTTTACCATCGCCCCACGCTTAGTTGAGCTTGAGCGACTACCGCTGAGCAGTGGGGCTTTATTCCCTGTCCAGAGTCCTTACTCTGACAAGTGGAACATCACCACAGCTGAAGCTATCCTCGAATGGTTCTCTCGTGAGGTGACTACCGCTTACAAGGGTGATGGAGCGTTTGGACATCATCATGACAATATGTCAGTACTGCGTGCGCTCGACCGCATAGGGAGTTATCTTACCTTGGATGCGCAGAAGATACAAGCTGGCCTTGCAGATGAAGCTAAGTCAGCTCGCACGCTCGACCCTAAGAGTGTCGATTGGGAGAAAATTGTGCGAACAGACCAGGACACCATCGTTAACGCTCTGACTACATTCATGAAGGGTATCACCTTCGGTAAGTCGGTCCGTGGAGAGTCTGGCATATCTATCTATAAGGATGAACAAGGATCCTGGCATATTGATGCTGAATACTTGAACGTTCATCGCAAACTCACAGCAGAGGAGGTTGAGATAATGAAGACCTCTCAAATCAAGGGCAAGGTAGTGAACTCTGCTGGTGGGTTCGTCATTTCTAAGATTGACAGAATAGTCGGAGCTTGGAGATGTTACTTCCGTCAGGAAGATGCTGACGGACGTAGAATCTATAACTCCATGCGAGTGAATGACCTCGCTCTGTGTGAGACATTCAACTTGATAGATGCTGGCGGTCAGTTGTCTAATCACTACTGGCATCGTAGGGTTTCTGCTGTCGGTACTGATTATGTAGACATCGCTGATAATACGAAGGCAGAGGACTACGCAAGTGGGAGCGACGTTCCGCAGGTGGGTGACGAGGTTGTGCAGCTTGGCAACCTCACTGTTCCAGATAGACAGAGTGCTATCATACAGTCAGCAGCAGGAGAGAATTCACCGTACTTTAAGATTATAAAGGGCATCAATTCGTTTACCCTTCCTGACCCTATCTTCCTTTTTGATAAGCAGAAATTCGAGATAAGGGTTGAGAACCCTGCTAACCGTGGTAAATATATACGTCTGCAAGACTTCTTGGAGACAATGCAAGGCCGTATCAATGCTGTTCAGCAGCAATCTGATAAGCAGCTCGTTATTTGGTTTGGTGACGTGGTACCAACGCTCACCACTGAACCTGCTAACGAATGGACGGACGAGACTACTAAGGAATTGCATGAGCATGACATCTACTACAATCGCTCATACGTAGAGACTGGCGGAGGTCGTGCTTATTCTTTCGAGCGAAACCCTGATGGCTCTTTATCTTGGCACGAGATAACAGATGCTGATGTGCTTAAGTCACTTGAAGCAGCACAGCGTGCACAGGACACAGCGGATGGTAAGCGTAGGATGTTCGTACATGATCAGCCGGTTCCTCCTTACGATAAGGGCGACCAGTGGAGCAATGCTACCTTCGGAGATAAGTATAACAATGATTTGCTTGTCTGTGTCCGTCCGAAAGCGACTGGTGAGCCTTTCGATATTGAAGATTGGCAGTCTGCGCAAGAGTTTACATCCAATAAGTTCAAGGCAGAGATGAAAACGACCGCTGATAATATTACAGCGACGGTCACCAACCTTAAGAATGGACTTATCGAGGTAGGCTTTGAACTCGATGGAGAAAAGAAGAGCTTCACCGTCACAGCAGAGAATTTCAAGGTTCAAACACCAGCAGGAAAGGTGGCCTTAATGACCTCGGATGGAAAGGTTAACGCTGACTTAATCGAGGCGAAAAGCATACGCACATCTCCGAGCAGCGAGGGGTTACACATTAACATGTATGAGGGTACATTCGATGTGTTGACGAAGGATAACAAGAAGGGCATCAGCATGACAGTGGATAAGGACGGATTTCCTCATCTTATTTTCTTCGATAACGAGGGGCATGCTAAGTATGATTTGGGTTATACAGGATTGAAGGAACTTGTGTCTGCTTATCAAGCAGCCTACTGGACTAAGCAGTCTCTTGTCAATGTGACAGATAAAGGTCTATCAGCTGTTTATCCAAAGACTGTTGAAGGCAAAGTGTGGCATGACTACCACGCTGCCCGACACTATGCTACAGGTAAGCTGGGTGACGACGCAGATAATGATGGTAAGACGTTCGACTCTGAGGATGTCGGATACCCTATTCCTGATGGATGGTATACCGCAGAGAACGAACAAGGTCAATACTTAGAAAGAGGGAATGAATCTATCGTTGATGAAGAAAACCAGAACAAACCTAAGATACGTGTGTTTGGTGTAGCTATTTCCAAGGCAGAGAATGGACGATTAAGTAATATGGGGCATGTTTGGTTCTCTGTCACTAACGGTAGAGCTTCCTTCTGTGACCCTGATGGTAAGCCTATAATTGTTACAGATTCTCTCTTGCAGAATTATCCATTTGACCAGTATAAGGATAGAGTTTAACTAATATAAAACAAAATGAAAAAAGCATTAGATTGTATTTACAGGATTTTCGAGAAAGTCGCTGCTATCGGTAGCGACAAGTACTTACACCTCATTGCAGGCCTTATCGTAGCCTTCGTGCTTGGTAGGCTGTTTGCAAACGTTGAATCGTGGGCATTCCCTGCAATTACGGGTGTGTTGATGCTGATGACAGGTAAGGAGTGTGTTGATTATTACCTCCGTGATGAGCAGTTCGACTTGAAGGACGTGGCTGCTGGTCTGGTGGGTGCGTTTGTCGGAGTTTTAATGTGTCTGCTATGAACTATTTAGAGCAATTTAAGTACGTGATGTGTTCAGTCATCAGCGGAATGCTGAGCTTGTTTTTCCCGATACGTGATTTCATGTACGCAATGTTGATTGTGTTTGGTGTCAACTATATCTTCGGATTAGTTGCAGGACTGAAACATGGCGAGGAATGGAACTTAAAAAAGTCAATGGTGTTCTTCTATCATTGTTGTTTGTTCTTCGTAATGTCAGCTTCTATCTTCATTACCGGCTATTTCCTCCACGCTGGGGAAGAGACGCTCGGAGTTGTGAAAGCATTATGCGGTGTGGCGATTTGGTTCTACTCGACGAATATCGTCCGCAATTGGAGAATGATGCTCATTGAGAATACGACGATGTGGAAAGTAGCCGGCTTTGTTTATTACGTTCTGACACTGAAAGCGATTGACAAAGTGCCGTTCCTTAGCGAGTATCTTAAGAGTTCGCACGTTGATGTAGATGATGATAAACCAAAATTTGATTAGTTATGGCAAACTTTACACTTGCGGAGCTGGTACAATCCAGCACCGCAGAACAATTAAAGATAAACAATAACCCTCCTTCTATTGTAAGGGTTCACCTGACAGAGACGATTACGCTCTTAGAGTGTATTCGTGCGGAGTGGGCAGAGTATTGCGAGCGTCACGACCTCGGTACTCCTGCTATCCGCATCACAAGCGGTTATCGCTCACCAGAACTGAACAAGGCAGTAGGCGGAGTAAAGAACTCTGCTCATGTCATGGGATATGCTGCCGACTTGCAGCCTGTCAATGGTAAGCAGGACGAGTTTGAACGCTTCTTTGCAACAGAGTTCTCTCTGATGGGGTATGCTTTCGACCAAATCATCATCGAGAGGTCTAAGTCGTCTCGTTGGGTGCATGTAGGATATAAGCGTGCGGATGGAAAGCAAAGAAGGCAATGTTTCACATTAAAGGTATAGTTATGGACGATAAAGAAATTAAATACTACGTGTATTCAATATTAATCCTCATAGGGTTGCTTGCACTTACATCGCTCTGCTTTACGAGCTGCTCGCATAGAGTGTATGTACCTGTGCAGTCTATCCGCACAGACACTATCTACATGTCAAGGAAGGACAGCGTACATATCAAGGATAGTTTAGTCACTCGACAGGTGATTAACATCCGTGATAGTGTCGCTATTCATGACAGCGTTGTAATCGTCAAGGATGAACAAGGCAACGTCAAGGAACGGTTGATTGTCCGTTATCGTGACCACTGGCATGCAACACAGGACAATCTTACCCTCCTACGTCTTATTGACCGCTACAAGGCGAGCAATGACAGCTTGCGTGCAACTATGATGGAACACATCGAGGTTCCTAAGGTCGTAGAGCGAGAGTTAAGCAGATGGGAGAAGATAAAGATGGATGTTGGCGGATGGGCAATCGGTGCTATGTCTTCCCTTCTACTTGCAATCATTGGCTATATCGTTGTATGGCTCTTGAAGAAATATAGGAAACTTTAATGTGTCAATCCTTGCAAATTCTTGAATAACTTGCAAGAAATTCTATAATGAAGTACATCAAGCTACATCTCACAGAGAGCCGTACGAAAGATAATCGCTTCGTACAAGCATCTATCCGTGGCATTGAGGATAATACGGGTGAGAATTTTACGAGTTCTCACCCTAAACTCCTTCAAGACATCATTTGTCACGCTCTATCTCTTGCGCACGGTGTGGAGATAGAGGGTAACAATGGATTTACATACACCTTTCCTTTTAAGCTATCATAATTATGGCGATAGAAAAACTCTACTTAGAACATAAGCAGACAGGCGGACGGTTGACCGCTGATGAGTTTAACAAGTTACCTGAAAAGGTCAACGAGTTAATCGACGCACAGAACTCTGAGGAGGAACGTGTGAAGAAGACGATTGCAAAGAACCGTCCTACGCTTGGGCAGATTTCAAACGTAAATACTGAGGTTGACGAACTCACGTCTGAAACATGTGTACTCGTATGGAATGGCGACGAGTGGGTCCCTATGAAGCTGTCAGAACTTAATATTGGGCAAGGTGGTGGTGGTCAGCAACAGACTATCCTCTATTACTTGCGTGCTATCAATCAATCTCCTTCTACTACGCTCTCTGCATCTAAGTCAGCTGGTGAGTGTGCTATTAAGTTTATGTTTGTGTCTCGCACTAAGGATGTCGGACAGAGCGATTTTATCGACACAGGAGAATGGGGTACTTACGAGATCTTCGCTAAGGCTGGAGATGGAACGTTTGTCTCTAAGGCTCGTGGTCGCTGTCAGTCAAACACACTCACCACTGTAGATGTCTTCAAGTTCCTCGAATCAGGACAGAATAATATCATGGTGAAGATTACAGGTGAGGTGACGGGGCAAACCTCTCCTGCCTTAGTCTACTCAATCACACTGTCTGCCCTCTTCCTTTCTATCTCCGAGTTCAACTGGTGGAAAGCCTATCAAGGTGATATTGTGCTGCCGTGTTATATTAGTGGAAACATATCTAAGACGCTGCATGTTAAGATTACGGGTGATGGTTACGAACAGACGTATGAGCGTCAGTTCGGTACCGCAACTTACACATCGTCGCCTGTCGCTTATACCGTGCCATTTACGAACAAGACAGGTATCTTCCATCTATCTGCTTGGCTATCGAATGAGGACAACACCGTGCAGACTACTCCAGTAGGCTACGACTTTATGGCCGTAGCTAATAACGAGGCTGTGAAGATGGTTGTTGTGAACAATAAGGCAGAAAAACTGCTTAACTGGTACGAGAACAAAGTGTTGGAATACGCTGTGTATGACGGCAAGGCGGTAACGACACCACTCTCAATCTTGATGAAGAAGGATAATGAGGTCCTTCAAGAGAATGTATCAGAGAATACATTGACACAAACCAAGATGCAATACACCCTTTCGCTTGAGGTCGAGACGATTGATAACTCTGATTTCACAGCGTTAATCGGTTTCAGAACTCACCCAACAGACGAGGTGCGTTTGCGTGATGCTATTCCATTCCCTGTTGATAACTCACAAGGTTACTCTGCAACAGCTGGAGCGATGTTCTATCTCAATGCAAAGAACAGAAACAACACAGATACCGACCGCAACATTCTTCGCAATCTTATCAATACCGAGCATATCGGTGCTGAATGGCAGAACGTTGCTTTCTCTCGTGATGGTTGGGTAACGGATGATGAGGGCGCACGCACATTGCGTTTGCTCGCTGGTTCTCGATTGACTATCGATTACAAGCCATTCGCTAAGGAGGCAGCACAGAGTGGAAAAACCATTGAGATAGACTATCAGATTAATAACACATCTGATTACGATGCAGAGTGCATATCTATCGCTATGCCTTACCAGAAGGGTTATATCGGATTGAAGGTTAAGCCGTCTTCAATTATGTTCGCAACTCGTAGCGAGCGTAATCCTGATGTGCAAGCTATGAGCACAGATGATGGTGTGCGTATTCGCCTGGCACTCGTAATTAGTCCGAAGAAGTACACGTATGTACTCAATGGAAACACCTATTACCTTAACCTCGTCTATCTCTACATTGACGGCATTGAAGCTCGCAAGTTCGCCTATTTGCTTACCGACTCTATGCAGATAGGTTCAGGGGGAGATATCGTTATAGGTTCTGATAAGGCAGATGTTGACCTCTATTCTATCCGCATCTATGATAGTGCGATGGACGCAGCCAACGTGCATCAGGATTATATCAATGCACTTGCAACCGTAGGAGAAAAGAGTGCCGAGAAAATAGATAATGACATCTATGATACGCTCGGTACCACGGTCGACTTTGATAAGGTGCGTGGCAAAGTTAATGTCTTTACTTTTGACAAGCCATTGCCGGCTTATGAATACGGCAAGTCATACAAGCCTAAAGGCACGTTGGAAATCTATCCGAAAGATGGCAATACGAACCTTAACCGCTTGACGATTACCAATCTACAGCTGCAAGGTCAAGGTACATCTTCTATGCTTTACTACCTATGGAATTGGAAGGCAAAGGTAGCTAAGGACACGACTATCGTATATGAGGACGGACAGACGGCACAGAAGAAATTTGAGCTGTTCAAAAACCTGCCTAAAATTTCCAAGCTGACAGGAAAGAAGAATATAGCGTCTTCAATGCAATACCACAAGATGGGCTCTGTAAATTCATTTACCGACCTATGGAAAGCAGTAGGCTTAACTAACGAGGGTATCGAACAGAACAGCAAAGCAAGAGTATCTATCTATCAAGAGGCATTTGTAGGGTTTGAAAAACAGACCGCAGAAGATGGTACTGTTACATACAAGTTCGTCGGTCTCTTTACTATAGGTCCAGATAAAGGTGATGCAGCCACCTTCGGATATGACAAGGACCTTTTCCCTGACCTCTTATCTATTGAGGGTTCTGACAACTCGCCACGCTTGACACTCTATCAAGTGCCTTGGGATAAACGAAGAATCCGCTACAACACGGAGGAAGAAGCATATCAGTACCAAGTATCAGAGACCTCTTGGGAGAATTGTTGGGACTTAGACTATGCCGACCTCCCTGCTGATGATAAGACTACAGCAGACAATGAAACTCGTCAGCGTGCAGAGCAGCTCGTAGAGTCGTATATCACAGCTTATAATATCATCTATTCGTGCAATACATTTATCGAGCCTTTCAATGGAACGCTTGACGAGTTGAACGCTGACCCACATTCGACGCATATTGAGTATTGGATTGCGAAGGAAGGCGACCCTAATCAATACAATCTATACTATTACGATAGCTTGTATAAGAAGTTCTGTCCTTCAACACTCGATAGCGGTGTGTCGGTAGTTAATCTTCGACAGCAGTTAGTCGGAGATAAGTACGGATTGACCGAGGAAACATTCACATCTATTAGTGATGCAGCTAAGCTCAATGAGTTATTCAAGGCAGCACGTATTCAGAAGTTCCGTGCAGAGCAGCCACAGGACTGGGATATTTTGGACCTACTTTTTCATCAGTTATACGTAGAGTTGAATGCAGCAACTGACAATTGTGCCAAGAATACATACCCGTATAACTTTAATACTAAATAAGAATGGCAAAGAGCAAATGGAAGTTCAGACAAGATGACCTTGATACTATCCTCATGGTCATCAACCAAGGTTTAATGAAGAAGCCTTACTGGGTAGAGTTTCATGACACCTATGCTGACGGTACACCAGTGTGGAATGGAGAGAAATCTGTGTTGTGGAACCTGATGGAGCAAGCATACCCAGAGGAGCGTGCGCAGATGATGCGTCGTATGCTTGCGAAAATGGAAGAACTGGGCGGATTGCAGAAGGGTACGCATCAGCAGAAGCTGTTTGCTTTCTTCAATAAGTATTACTTCTCTGTGATTGACAGATTCTCCTCAATGCTATACAATGAGGATGGTAAAATATATGAGAAGATGAAGCTCGCCATGCTGCAAGGTACATACACGAACGATACCGACCCACTGGGTCAGTCGCTTGGTGATGGGAAATCACCTGAAGTGGCGTGGGTAAAGAAGCGTATTCAGTACCTTATGTCTAAGTACAGCTTCGGTGATTACGATGCAAAGACCGCTGAAGGTGCAATTACTGTTCGTACCTCTGCGCAGGCGGATGCAACGACTAACTCAATCGTTTTGCGATTAACACCTGCAATGAAGCTGTACCCTACTATTGCGTACGGTACTACAATTATGCGTGGTGCTCGCACGGATGCTGGTAAGCCGTGTGAGATAGTCGTAGACATTAACGGCACCAGTGACCAGCAGCTATCTGTCAAGTCAGCCGACTACCTGCTCGATATAGGCGATTGGAGTTCGTATGTAATCAATGGTGCGCTTTCTATTATAGGCAAGCGATTGAAGCGTCTGAAACTTGGTGATGAGAACGAGCAGAAGGTGAAGATACTTATATCTTCGCTTACGCTTGGCAATACAACCTCCTTAGAGGAGATTGATGTACAGAACATCTCAACTCTCGGAGGTGCGCTCGATATGCGTAGTAACTTTCGTTTGCGCAAGTTCCTCGCTGGTGGTTCATCGCTAACCGAAGCACACTTTGCGGATGGTGCTGCTCTCGAGGAGGTCGACTACCCAGCTACTACCTCATACGTCGAATTAAAGAACCTCGATAAGCTCACGAATGAAAAATGCAATACAGAAGGTTGCGCACCTAACGTAATGAGTTACTTTGTCAGCGGTTGTGGCAATCTTCAACCCGTGAAGAAACTCATCGACATCATGGACGCACAAGTAGGGCAAGTTCCTCATGCCCTGCGTTACGTGCGCTGTGTCGGCTTCAATGAAACCTTCACGGACGGGCGTGCATTCGATAAACTCTCCCAGCTCGTAGACGGCACTTATCAAGGAATCGATGCAGAGGGTCAGTACGGTAACGACCCTTACCCAGTCTTGGACGGCACTATCAATCTCTCCACAGGTGCGTATCGTGACACCTACGATGCTTTAATGACGCACTATCCGAAACTCAAGCTGAACATCGCTAAATGGTGGATTCGGTTTGAAGACCCAGAGGTGAAGCGCATTTGCGTTGAAAATTGGGACAAGGACGGTGACGGTGAGCTCTCTATGGAGGAAGCAGCTGCCGTTAGTTCCATCGGGACTAT
>FLSB01002009.1_pt2 | contig 29345 bp, 22 predicted proteins | sample 1550551 | NCBI WGS metagenome assembly FLSB01 (sample SAMEA4031774, study PRJEB14383) | metagenome | biome: human; feature: oral; material: saliva | place: Philippines | collected 2014 | reverse complement strand
ACTACATCTCTATAGTTAAAGGGGTACGCCACTTGACGCGCTAAAGGATCATCTAAATGAGTAAAATAAAACCACCCAAGTACGACGCACGATAACGCCGTTGCCGTTGCACGTTTCATAAATCCCCCTTTCTACATATAACTACTATAACATTTACCATAATCTAGCTGTAACCAAATGCTAGGATACTATAATACTAAATTTCATGGGCTTATTATACCATTTAATACTATTTTTTATATACCAATTTTGACACATCTATTGTTATTATTGAGGTTTTTGTAAAAGCAGCTCTAGACGCTCACTCCAAATTGTATCTAATTGTGTGGTCAAAGCCTGAGGCGTACCATTGTTATCAATAATTAAATCTGCATAAGAGCGTTTATCGTCGAGTCGCATTTGACTATTAATGCGAGCCAAAGCATCCTCTCTGGTATATCCATTGCGACTCATTAAGCGATCTATCTGAGTAGGCTCGTTTACATAAACAAGCCATACCTCATCCATCATGGTATACCATTCCCCCTCTATGAGTAATGGAATATCATAGATTAAAATCGGTGTATTAACCGATTCATATTGAGATGTTAGTTCCAAAATACGATTGCGAATATGTGTTTTTAGACATCCATTTAACAATTGTCGTCTTTCTTCATTGTGAAAGACAATAGCGCCTAATACTTCACGATTTAATGTACCATCATCATGCAATACATTAGAACCAAAGGCATCCACAATTGCTTTTAAACCTTCAGTACCAGGCTCTACTACCTCACGAGCGACAATATCTGCATCGATATAAGGTATTCCTTTGTCCTTAAAATAGGTAAGGACTGTACTCTTGCCTGATGCAATACCACCAGTTAATCCTATTTTAAACATATATATCTTCCAACATTTAATATTAATATGTAAACTATTTTACCAATGCCCAGTTCTCAGCATGGTGCACATCTACAATAAGAGGAACATGTAATTCCACAACGGATTGCATAGTCGTACGTAATAATTCTTCTACTGCTTCTAATTCAGAATTCACCACTTCTAATACAAGTTCGTCATGTACCTGTAATAAAAGACGAGATGTACAGTTTCCATCTTCTAGCTTTTTCTCGACTTGGTTCATAGCCAACTTGATAATATCAGCAGCTGTGCCTTGAATTGGTGTATTCATTGCCGTACGTTCTGCAAAGGAGCGACGGTTAAAATTACGGCTGTTAATATCAGGCAATTCACGTTGACGACCGAACATAGTACGAACCTTACCAGTTTCATGAGCCTCTTGTACCATGCGATCCATATATTCTTTAACCTTAGGATAACGGCTAAAGTATAGATCAATATAGTTTTTAGCTTCACCCCGTGTAATACCGAGGTCACGAGACAAGCCAAAGTCAGAAATACCGTAAATGATACCAAAGTTAATTGCCTTCGCATGGGAACGCTCTTCACTCGTAACATCCTCTTGAGATTTTCCTAGTACCTCCGCAGCAGTAAAACGGTGAATATCCTTGCCATCAACGAAGGCTTTAATTAAAGCTTCATCGCCAGACAAGTGAGCCAAGATACGCAACTCAATTTGAGAGTAATCGGCACTCACCAAAGTATCGTACCCTACACCTGGATAGAATAAGGCACGAATTTCTCTACCCTTTTCAGTACGGACAGGAATATTTTGTAAGTTTGGATCAGAGGAGCTAAGACGTCCTGTTGCGGTAACCATTTGATTAAAGGTCGTATGAATACGCTTAGTCTTATCATTAATAAGAACGGCCAATCCTTCACAATACGTAGATACTAGCTTGGCTACAGAACGGTATGCCAAGATTTTCTCTACAATCGGACTTTCATGACGAAGCATATCAAGTACTTCTGCATCTGTAGAATAGCCAGTCTTAGTTTTCTTAATGATTGGTAAGTTCATCTTTTCAAACAAGATAACCCCTAATTGTTTAGGCGAGTTAATGTTGAAAGTTTCCCCTGCGATATCGTAAATCTCTTGCTGTAGTTGCGCTAGTTCCTCTTTAAAACGAGCCGTAGTTTCAGCTAATTTTTCTGTATCAATGTAAATACCATTTTTCTCCATTACTACTAAAGTATGAATCAATGGTAACTCAATTGTTTCATATAGAGACCAAAGCTCTTCACGGCGTGCAGATTCACAAGCTACTTCGTTCATAGCGAGTAAAGCTTTCACCATAGACACGCATTCTACATCTACACTACCACTAGCAATACTTGGCACGGAGAAACGTTCCGTTAAATATAAATAACCATAGTTAGTACGCGTAGGATCTAACAAGTACCCGAGAAGAGACATATCGTGGACACGAGCGGTTTTATCATCATTAAATAAAGAAATCTCAGCTGGTGCATCTTCACCAAAGGATTCAATAATCTCTTTAGTTTGAGTAGTAACGATAGCATTTGCCCCTTGTAAAACAGCTAATACAGCTTTAGTATCGTCAGTTTTTACAATAGTATCACCATTAGATAAATACGCATGCGTTACAGTTCTAAATGGAGTTTTTCCATCTAACACAACATGTACTGCCACCGTTTTATCTGTATAGAACTCAGAGGTTAAAGCCTTAGCATCTGCTAAATCATCTAGAGAAATTTCCTCTTGTGGTGCAAATAAAGAACCAGGATCACCAAAATCGGCTTCCTCTCCGCCCATTACTTGTACGATACGAGGCGTTAATTTAGTAAATCCCAAGGTCTCGAATAAAGGCTGTACCTCAGAGGTATGAAAATTTTGTACAAAATCTTCAACCTTGTAAGATAAATCCATATCTGTCTTAATGGTTGCCAATTCACGAGATAAAAACGCTAAGTCTTTATTTTCTACGAGTCGCTCTTTTAATTTCTTACCGGAAATATCCTCAATATGATCATATACAGATTCAAGATTACCGTATTCTGTAATCAATTTAAGGGCTGTTTTTTCACCTACACCTGGTACACCTGGAATATTATCAGAAGAATCACCCATAAGGGCTTTCATTTCGATAACCTTATCAGGACCATAGCCATAAAGTTCTTCCATATTATCAAGAGTAACCTCTAACATGTCAGAAATACCTTTTTTAGTTAAGAACACGTGACTATGCTCTGTAACGAGCTGCAGATTATCGCGATCACCAGTAATGATTTGAACAGCCATCTCTGGTGTACCAAATTTCTTACTTAAAGATCCTAGGATATCGTCCCCTTCAAAGCCTTCTTCTTCAATAACACAAATACCTAAAGCTTTTAATACATCTTGAATAAGACTAAATTGAGGGCGTAAATCCTCTGGTGCATCTGGACGATTGCCTTTATATTCGCTATACATTTCAGTACGGAATGTCTGACGACCTTTATCAAAAGCTACGGCAATATAATCAGGGTTAATTTCTTCATACAATTTGATGAGCATTGTTAAAAAACCATACACTGCATTCGTTGGAGTCCCCAAAGCAGACTTCAACGGTGGTAACGCAAAAAATGCACGGAATAACAAACTACTGCCATCTATAATCATTAATTTTTTCATAATACACCTCGCTTAATTCTATCCTTTATTATAACATAAGGGAGCTAACTAACTTTTAAAATCAAAATAATTAACTAATTACAACATTAGCAAATATATTAATAATCTTAATTTCATAAAACAGACTTATATGCTATAGTTAAAGAACAGTAGAAAAGGTTTTATATTTCATACTAACAAGGAAAATATTGGGCTGAAAAGTCCTTGCGTATCAATATGTGGTATGATATAATCATTCAGGTATAAGAAACGATTTTTAAGGAGGTGACTCAATTGCCAAACATTAAATCCAGTATTAGAAGCGTAAAAACGGATGCTGAACGTCGTGCGAAAAACGCCGCTGTAAAATCTCAAATCCGTACAGCAAGTCGTAAAACCGTAGAAGCTGTTCAAGCAGGCGCAGTAGAAGAAGCAAAACAAGCACTTGTTCATGCTACTAGCGTAATTGATAAAGCAGCCTCCAAAGGTGTACTTCATAAAAACACTGCAGCTCGCAAAAAATCCAACCTTGCAGCTAAAGTAAACGCTTTATAATTTTAAAAGCAAGTAAGACAGTCTCTCGGATTTCCGTTGAGACTGTTTTTTTATGCCCTTTTTCATTTTTTATATAATGATTGCTTCGTTTTTTATACAGTTATATTTTATTACGCCCTTTGGGCAGATTAGAGGACTATTACTATGAGAACACTATTATTAATGCGTGGTGCTCCTGCTAGTGGTAAGTCTCAGTGGATTCGTGACAACAATCTTGAGGCTTACACCTTAGAAGCCGATCATTTCCGTATGCTATTACGCAGCCCTTCCCTTGGTGAAAACGGCTGGTATATTTCACAAGAGGATAATGGTCCGGCCTGGGAACTCCTATTAGATTGCTTAGAGAAACGAATGAGCAATGGCGACTTTGTCGTTTTAGATGCTACCCACACTACATCTAAAGCTGTTAATGCATATAAAGAATTGCTTAACAAATATAAATATACTGTATATTACTACGAACCAGATACATCATTAGAAGAATGTTTAGCTCGTAATGCTATAAGAACAGATTACAAACGAGTACCTGACCAAGTTATACACCGCATGCACAAGATGATTAAAACAACTACATTACCAAAACTTTGTAGGAAAATAAATTCTATCGATGAAATCAATAATTACTTTACGGTAAATGTAACGAATCGATATGAACGAGTGCGTATCATCGGTGATATTCACGGCTGTTACACGGCATTACAACAAGCTATCACGCCATGGGATGAAAAAACACTTTATATCTTTTGTGGCGACTATTTGGAGCGCGGTATTGAAAATAAAGAAATGATGTACGAAATGATGCGCCTTAGTACATTACCTAATACGATTATGTTAGAAGGCAATCACGAACGACATATTGCAAACTTTGCATTCAATACAAACTTAGATCATTCCAAACGATTTATGAAAGAAGTAGTGGCACCTATCGTAAAAGATATGACGAAAAAAGATGTAGAATCACTTCAACGAGAATTACGCCTCTTTTATAAATCACTTCGCCAATGCTATCCTTTCAGCTTTCATGGTAAAAAGTATTTAGTATCTCATGGTGGCCTATCCTATGTACCTAATATGACATTTATTAGTACATCTACCTTTATCAATGGTTATGGAGCATATGAAACGGATATCGCAAAGATATACGACACCAACTATGACCGAGGAATGTGTCAAGACTTCATTCAGATTCATGGTCATCGTGGTGTACCAGATGGTAAATATTCCTTCTGTTTAGAAGGAGAAGTAGAGTTTGGTGGAGAACTTAAATACATTGATATTGCTGCAGATGCTTTTACTAAAAATGGTATTAAAAATGATGTGTACGATAAAGAGTACATGCGCCATGAATACCAAAACATGACACAACATGTCATTTTCACACAAAATGAAGATATTAATATTTTAGGTAATTCTAAATTAGTAAAAGTGAAAAAATGCTCCCCTAACCTATATTCCTTGAACTTTACGTCACGTGTATTCCACAAACGATTATGGAATGAAAATACAGTACAAGCTCGAGGATTATTTGTAGATCGTATGACAGGAGATGTGAAATTACGTAGTTATAATAAATTCTTTAATCTCAATGAACGACCAGAAACAGAGTTAAACAATCTGGCTAACACACTCTCCTTCCCTATAGAAATTCGAACTAAAGAAAATGGATACCTCGCTATTCTTGGTGTCATTAATGACGAATTAGTCTTTGCTTCTAAATCTACTACAGAAGGTATGCACGTAGATTTGTTTAAAAATTTATTCCAAAAATTACCTACCAGCTTACAAGAAGAAGTCAAAGAATTATTAAAACGTAATAGCTGTTCTATGATGTTTGAAGTCATAAGCCAAGAAGATACACATATTATTAAATACGACCAAGACCATCTTTATGTACTTGATATGATTCAAAATACGTTAGATATAAATGGTAAGCATATTGATGTATCTTTCTCCAGGGAGAGACTAGCAGAACTAGACTCCATCCTTAAGAAATATGATACACAATTGATATCTATTGTAAAAACAGTTCAACAAGTAAATACTATGGACGAACTGACAAACATCATAAATAAAGAACTCAATTCACATCATGAGTCTGAAGGCTTTGTATTAGTCGATAGCAATGGCTTTATGACAAAATTTAAAGGTCCTTATTATAATACTTGGAAGTATCGGCGAAATAGAATTCTAGAACCATATCAACAAAATGGTAAAATTCCTTATGAAAACTGTAAAAACGAAGATGATAGAAAATTTGCAGATTTCTTGAGTACACTAGAATATGATGTAGTTTGTAAATCCACCTTACTAAATATAAAAGAAATGATGGAACATAAGGGCTTACTATAATTAAATAAGCATATCATTTTAAAATATGCAGCACCAATATAAGAAGACCAACCTATGATATACATAAGTTGGTCTTTCATTATAATTCAACTATCTATTTTAAAGATACTACCAGTTAAAACTATTTATTTTTAACTGGTAGTATCTCATTTATAGCATATTATCTTTATTATTTTGAAATTATATCAGTGTCATACATAGGTAGTAATATAGATTCTTAACCTAAAAGTACGAAAAACATATTAGAAAATTATTTACTAAGTTTCTCTAAGAATGATGTTCCAATGTCCCATTGTTTTAGGCCAAAGTTTTCTAATATAGTTTCCCCAATATCAGCAAAGCTTTTTCTATCACCAAGGTTTATAGGCCCATTCATTCGCGGACTATATCCAAGAATTGGAACGAGCTCACGAGTATGATCGGTTCCCTTCCAAGTTGGATCGTTACCATGGTCAGCGGTGATGAGTAGTAAATCGTCATCATTCAGTAATTGCAATAAGCCGCCTAGTTGGTAATCAAAGTCCTCAATAGCCCGTTTGTATCCATCTACATTCCTGCGATGACCATATAAGCTATCAAATTCAACAAGATTAACCATCATTAGACCACGCTCAAAAGAGGAACCAAGTAAATATGGAACCATATTCATGCCATGGGAATTAGTCTTTGTTGGATAGCTTTCATCCCATCCTACATGGGCATAAATATCGCCAATTTTACCAACTGCTACTGTTGGCACACCAGCATCTTGTAACTCTTGTTGTACCATCTTTTTCTCTGGCATACGACTATAATCATGACGATTTGAGGTACGTACAAAACTGCCAAGCTCACCTACGAATGGACGTGCGATGATACGGCCCACATAATAATCACCAACGCAAACCTTATCACGGGTAATTTGACATATACGATATAGTTCCTCTAGAGGAATCACATCTTCATGGGCGGCAATTTGGAATACAGAATCTGCCGAGGTATATACAATAGGCTTACCTGTTTTGATGTGCTCTGCTCCTAGACGCTCAATAATTTCTGTACCAGATGCTACTTCATTACCAAGATAACCATAGCCTGTCTCTTTTGTAAAAGTATCCATTAATTCTTTTGGGAAACCTTCGTAAAAGGTTGGAAATGGAACGGTAACGGGATGCCCCATCATCTCCCAATGACCACTAGTCGTATCTTTACCAGTACTGAGCTCTGCCATACGGCCAAAAGCACCTTTGATGCTTTCACCAGTATCAGAAATATCAGCAATGCGACCTAAGCCAATAGATTTTAAGTTTGGACAATGAATCTGACCAGCCGTTGATTCAATATGGCCCAAAGTATTAGAACCATCATCACCAAATTTCGCAGCATCAGCGGCGTGACCGATACCAACAGAGTCCATAACTAATAGGATAATTCGTTTAAACATATATCCTCCTATTACGTAATACTATTTAAGGTACGGCATAGCTAACATTAGAGCTGCTAAGGATTTACTATCCTTAATTTGTTCATTCTTAATAGCCTCTAGTAGTTCAGGTAATGTAAAGTACTCAAGTTCTACATACTCATCTGGATCCCAATTAGTTTCACCCATAGTGAGATCTTTTGCTAAATATAAATGTAGCACTTCATTACAGAAACCAGGACTTGTTGCAATAGTACCTAATGGAATCCACTCGTTAGCACGATATCCTGTCTCCTCTGCTAACTCACGTTTAGCACAAGTTAGAGGCTCCTCATTAGGATCCAATTTACCTGCTGGGATTTCAAGCAAAGGCTGTTGCAGAGCATAACGGAATTGGCGCTCCATTACGATTTTATTATCTTCCGTAACAACTACAATCGCTGTAGCACCAGGATGATGAACTACCTCTCGCCACGCTTCATTACCATTAACATCAGCTATATCATAAGTAACTTTAATTAGTTTACCATCAAACTTCATCTCACTAGATTTTTGTATTTCTTTGCTAATTGCCATATATAATTCCTCGTATATAAAATGATTGTTACCTTGTAAAACCTACTCTTCATTATAGCACAAATTATGTACACAAAAATAAGGTCCTACTAGTCATAATCAGACTAATAAGAACCTTATGTCATAAGATTATATAAATATTATGCTACCTTTACATATTCTTGTAGTACTTCATCTACAATACTACACTTTGCATCTAGCTCAGCTTTGAGTGCCGTTTCAGGATTGAGTTCTCCAGATACTACCATATCAACGATAGACTTAGAGAATCCAGATACGAGAATGACACCGCTTGGATGCATTTGTACAGGAATTGTATTATGTGCGTACACAGATACGTTCCAGAAAATAAGCCGTGGCATAGTATACCCAAGGGCTTCAAATTTCTGACGACATGATTCAATAACGGTTGTATTATCCTCATGCTTTGTAGCCTGATCAAACTGCATATCAGAAATGATAAGGCATGCTGAAGGTAACTCATCTTGACGCAAATGATTTCTCACAGCTGTATCGAGAATTAAGTCAAAGGTTGCCTCTATATCCGTATTGCTGTAATCGTCAAAGCGATGCAATCGTCTCAACTTATCTCGCAATGTTTGACACATCGAAATATCTACCATCTGGGGGCGATTACTAAAGGTAATAAATCGATTTCTAAAGGACTCATTCTTATTATGCTGTGCACAATACAATGCAATCGAATCTGCTACACTAAGTGCGGTAACGGAACTATTACTAGATAGTTGTTGCCCCATAGATCCAGACCCGTCGCGTATAACTAAGATATCGTCATAATCCTTAGGAGATTCTTGGGCACTCCATAATTGCTCTAATGTTTCGTCATATGGATTTAGACTACTATCCCAGCAACTATCCGACTTTACGTATGCTTGTACAATATCGTACAAGAACATAGAGTTAGCATTAATCTTAACTGCATCGTCACCCTTTTGTAATGATGTAAGATATGCCTTGCGACGTTTTTCATCATGTTTTAAGAAAGCTTTATGATATTTAAGATTCGCTTTAGATGGTACATGATTATAGTTAATATTATTCCATTGGTTAAGAGATGCCTTTCGATCTACTACCGATAAATACTCGCGCAACTTAGATAAGATTTTACGATACTCCCGTGCACTTAGATGTAATAAAGATTGCAAAATAACTGCGTCAGAACGTTTTTGCTTAGAGGAAGTATTATTGGATGGCATCCATTTAGCTAATAAGCTAATAGAATCACCAAGGCCACACCCCATTACATCACGTCTGAACTGATTAGTTATTAGCTCTCCAAGTCCATCGTGTAGGATAGTACTCGTCGTATCAAAGAAAATGCGCAGCACATCATCCCAACGACCATAGTTCCATAACTCAGTACCGATGATGAATTGCAATGCCATCTCTGGATGCAAATCACCAATTTTAGTGAGCATCATACGAAATACATCGCGTTCACCAAGTCCTAGCTTAATATGACGGGCATACATAAGCCATTTCATGGTATACAGAGGGTCTTCATCATAGGATGTAATGAATAAACGCAATGCTTCCACTGCATCCATAGTACCATCAGCACTATAGAAGTATCGGTTATGTTTACTTTTACCATAGAAATCAACAGCAGCCTGCCGCAAAGAAGGTACTGAGAAATTAAGATCTACCAACGCACTACCACTCGTGCGATATGCAGTTGCATCATTTAAAGTATAAGATTTTTCATTTTTTGTTAATGCGTCCATAAATGTATTCATAGCTCATATCTCCTTAGCATAAAAAAACCGCTGCTGATTATCACAACGTAAATTTTGAAAGCAAAATAAACAAGACAACCATAAGCGGTTACAATACAAAGTTCAAGACAATTACTAACCTCACTGAGGCTAAGGTTAACTAGACACGGAACTCTAGACCAATGGGTCTCCAAATCTACTTTTTCTGGTTGTTTAATCAAAGGATTGCTGATAGTGTCTAACCTTATGAATCGTTTATGAACGATAACTATGAAATTATACTAGATTCTATACTCATCTTAATCTAGAGCTTTATATGACAGGATTGCTGTTAGAATCTAAGTCTTTCTGTTCAACATGTTGGTGATATCTTTCACCTGATGATGTAATTATAATACACGCATCCGTGTGTGTCAATAATTATTTTTAAAAGATTATAATTTTGTAAAAGATAGGACTAACAATACATATTTTATTATATTGCTAGTCCCTGATAGTTACTACTAATACTCTGCCTCAACACGCCAGATATCATCAGCTATATATCTTAATAATCCTAATTTAGATCTTAGAAATCTTACTGCGATCCCCTCAATACTAAGTTGTGTAGATTCATTAAGTCCTGTTTTACACCAAATAGCAAAGTGTTCACAATTATGTGTAAATAGGTTATAGCCACCTTTACCAATCTTAGATCTAGCACGCTGAACAGTTTCACGCGGCCCATAAAAAGTAGAGGTCACATCTGAATCTTGGAAAATAGATAATAAACTATCGTCCTCGGCAATATATAAAGTATCTCCGTCACAAAATTCCTCTATACTAGTTTCCGCAATTCTTCCATCAAATGGAGAATCTCCTTTGATATAATGGATGATTTTCTTATAACCCGCATATACTCCATAATGTTGATATTTATCACCAAATAAAATATTGCCTCGTTGGCAAAATACGATATCCCCTAATTTTAACTTTCTTGAAGCCATTACTACTCTCCCATACAACACATTATTTAAGATTATTCATATACTTGATAATATCATCTAAGGAAATATCTTGATTCTTTCCCCGTAATAATTTCCATATTCGTCTAACAAACTTGTAAAACATATACAAACCTGCTAATGGTAAAAATATGCCGAATGGATTTTTCTCTAATGGATTTCGTGGATATGGAAAAGGTCCAGGTCTAGGCCCTATAATATTGGGCCATCTATGTTCTTGATACACACCTTTCGGATGAACACCAGTTTTATTTCTATTAGAAGAAACATACTCTACTACATCCTGGTATAACTTAGGATCTTCCTTTTGAACTTTTTCAACAGCTTCTTTAATAACATCTGTTTTCATACAATACACCTCTATGCCACAAAACAATATTAGAATAACTAACTGATTACATGTATATTGTACAAGAGTATATGCGTATAAAATGACACATCAAAATATTATTTTAATAAATCCAGCCCAAAAGTATCTAATAAGGCCTCTTTACCAGTATTATTAACTACATCTATACCTAAATGATTTAATATTATCTTATAATCTTCATTCGGTACATTATCATAGAATGCTAATTGTAAATATGTATTTGCACGTGATGAACCTACATAAACCAGTCGTTTATGTAATTCAGTAGTAAGACGGCCAACTAAAACATCAATAAGTAAAACTGCTTTAGCTTCTAAACCTTTAAATTTACGTACTGATGTAAATAGAATACAGTTTTTCTTAGGTTCTGTAGATATAGGCACCCCATTAACAGCAGAAGTATTTCTTAACATACTGTGAGAAACACTACTTGTAGTAAGAATTACAATGTCTTCAGGTCTTACCTTATCTTGAATCATTTTTGTAACGAATTTGGTTACAATATTGCGTAATTCACTTTCATTCTTATAAAACGATCCAAGTGGTTTTATCCCTGACAATTCATTTATATAAGCGTCTTTCTTTATATCACTTAATGTTGTACCTACAGTCTTTGCTATTTCAGCAGTGTTACGACAGTTTTTATACAAAACAAGACGACAATCACCATATGTATCTAACCAATTCGTAGATTTATGCATCATTATGTACTGATTTTTATCGTAGAATACATAATAATGCCCGCCTAACATATCTACTAACATAGAAATATGTTCTAGTATATGCTCATCAATATCTTGTCCTTCATCAATGACTACATTTTCATATGACCATTCGAGATCATCATATTCATTTTGAAAGTACTCTATAAACTGAGAAATAATTTCTGAAATAGAATATTCAGTATTAGGCATCAACTCTTCAGCTAATGATCTAATATTATGATAGACTATATTCTCACAAGCATAATGCTCTTTCACATAAGATAATAAGAACTCATTAAAGCATAAATATAATACTTTTTTACCTTCAGTAGCTAACATTTTAGCCTTTTCAATAGCCAGCATGGTTTTACCTGTCCCTGCTGGTCCATGTATAACAGCAGTTGGCTGTTCACGTAAAAAATGCAGTATAGATGCTTGTTGTTTCGTCATCTGAATATAACTTCTTGTTGATTCAAGAGCTGTACTTGCAACAGATTCAACAATATTGAATGTAGGCATTAGAGCCTTAATCATATTCTGAAAGTCATTAACTGATTGCTCAGCATCTCTAAAACCTAAGTTAGCTTTCCAGTAGCCCAAAGCTTTATCTATAGCCTCTTGTGGATGAATTAAGCAATCCACATCAAACACAATATCTCTATTTACTTCTAGTGGTAATAAAACCTTATTATGAATAGCTACTGACGGAAACCATGCAGCACGCCCAATAACAGGCATTTGTCCATTAAAATGTTTACGTAAATAGTTCTGAATCCTAAATTGACTCTCTGCAGCTTGTCCCAAAGGATCTATGATTTTTTCTTCTTTTGTATTTCGATTCGTTTGAATCCAGTTTCCATCACGATAAGAAATCCCACCAGCCTTTACCTCTATAGATAAAATACCTTTTTTAGGATGTAAAATAACAAAATCTGCCTCACCTTCACTCCTACGTTGATTTAATTCACCTAACCATCTATAAGAATGAAAAATTACATATTCATTATTTAATTTAGAGAGCGCCTCATAAACGAGACGCTCTCCTTCACTACCATGGAAACTATTTATTATTGTGGGGTAGAATTTTGCCATAATATATTCTTATCTTTCAATGACAGAAATAACTTCTATTCCATGTAAACTATTCGCATAACGTGCTTTTACTTGATTACGTGCATCACACATATTAGAAGCAGTAACCGTAGTTGCATTTACCCCATTTCGAGCTGTTGATTTAGGGTTAGATTTAATTCTAAATTTTACTTGAAAACTTTTTGACATGATTTGATTCTCCCTAACTTAGATAAATCACTGTAATTGAATAGAATAGATATTTTTAGGTTGATAATTACCACTTTTAATCTCTTCTGGTACAGCAACAATGTAATCTATTGTATCTGGTGTCTTTTTACTTATAAAGAAATAACCATCATCATTAACATCTTCATCCTCAACATATAGAAGAACACAGCCTACTTGGGACGTAGGCAAATTTCTTGAATGACCACGTGCTTCTCGTGTATAAAACAACTCAATCTCATTACCAATACATGGTATGAATTGTGTCCATTCATTATATCCAATATCCTCACCAATGATACATTCAAAGCAGTAGTCTCTGTCTTCAGTTCCTAACAAAAAAGGAAACTGTATTTCTGCTAACTCAGTAAGTGTGGAATTAACAATGTTAACATCGCGACCGCCATCACGACTACGGACCAAGCCAAAAGCAACACCGGTTTTACCAGTTCTTTTTCGATCTATCGAAGTCATAAAACCCTTCCTATAAAGAACATATATAATATATTTTAATTCTCTATCATTCCATTATCTTTAAAATAGATATAAGATTCCAATGGTAAATTAAAATCTTTTAATTGAGATAACCCTTTTAAGTATTCAATATCAAAAGTGGAGTCTAATGGAGGATAAATCTTAAATAAATTTGATAAATCTTTATCATCACCTATCTCTTTAGACATGTTCTCCAGTTCTGAAACAATTCTAAGAATAAATGTTTCTTGTAAAATTCTTGACTTACAAGAATTCCCAGCTAAAAGTATATGAAGAGGCCTAGTTAGTTTAGATTGATTTTGTTTATAAACCTTATAATAAACATTCATAAAGTTCTCTATACCATCACTAATTTCTTTTCTAATAATAGCTTGTAAGAAATCAATATCTATTCTAACTGAAATATCTTTTTCAATATTATTGGTAGAATATAATTTAAATATATTAGCGCCTTCATTATATTTAGATTGATATCCTACTTCCTCTTCCCACAAAGCTCTTAATTCATTTGCAATTAGTTTTAAATTTAAATAAGCTAATTGATCCCCATCTTTTTCTTCTTTTACTAATAACTCTGAGCCAGCAAATCTTTGACATTTAGCAGGTATAACAATGGGAATATTAGCATCCCTCATAACCTGTATATTTTGTTTATATACTTCAAAGGCTAGCATATTTAGAAGATTCTCACCACCTAGATATGCATCACCACCATTACCTAATTGTTCTACTTGAAACTTATATTTTTTGTGTTCTGGAATATATTCAATCCCAAAATCAAAATCAGTAGTACCTCCGCCAAAATCAAATACACCATATGAAACTTTTTTATTTATTTCATTTTCTTTAGGCTCTACTTTATATTCTTTTAACGCACTAATTGCATATGCAGCTGGTTCACTAGCACCAGAAGTAATCTTAAAGCGTTTCATTGTCTCAGAATCATTAAGTACTCTTGTTGGTAGTGACTTTTTTATTCCTCGCTCAAAACTCTCTAAAATCTTTATTCTTACAGCTTTAGGATAATTAACTGGAAATGATAGTAAATATTTTAAATAAATCCCTCTATGCATATTATTAATATATAAACCTAAATAATAAGCATAAATTTCTATAGGATCAAAGTCAGTATCGCTAAGAGATAAATAAGGATTTAAATGTATTATATTACCAGTTTCATCTTGTAAAATTTGTTTTCTATCTTTTGAATTTGCCCATTGCTTTAACTCACTAAAGATTGAATATAGGCAACGTTTATTAGAGACTTTATTCAAGTCACTATTATAAATAGCATTTGCTGCTTGATGAGATACACAAACATCTTCCCAAGATGTATATGGTCGACCTAACTTATTAGCATATACTGCCTTAAAAGATTCATAATTTTTCAGTTGAATAACCGTTGGGTTTTCATAATCCTCACTCCGAGGTTCACTGATTAATTCTCCTGCTCCAATTCTAAGAAGGACTTCCTCTTTATCACGACACACAACTACCGTACTTTTTGTTCCAAAATCAATTCCACAAACTGCTCTATGATTAACATCACATAATGGATCCCGTGCTACTAAAGTTTCATCTTTAGGAACTTCAATTATCCAAGAATTTTCATCTAATTCATTGTAAAAAGATTCAAATACCTCCCAATGTCCTCGATTTATATCGATAATTATATCGTCACTATAAGACGATATATTAGAACGTATTCTATCACACTCTTTTAAATATTGTTTATAATAAGGATATACTTTATCAGCCCAATTTTCACCAAAAATATCAACACATTCGGATACATGTTTAATGGCATCAATCTTTTTATTGATTATATTCAATGATGGTTCAATTAAATCTTCAAGTTTAACCTGCAACTTATCATCTATATTATTTAAAACATTAGATAAAATTGTATAAAAAATTCTGGAAAAACCGGCCAATTCGATATGACTAGGCTCAGAGAATGTATTAAGTGCATACCCCCAAAAATTTTCTCCGGAATAAGCATCATTAAGACTTTTTGAAGGAATAAAAATAAAAGGAGTTTTAGAACGTATTGGAGAATTTTTTTGACTAGTATACTCTAAACTAATACCTAATGAATTATTTATTAATTCAAGATTAGAAATAGAAGAGTATCCTAATACCCTACAATTATTAAGTATATTCATATTAGATGGTAAAGGAATTTGATTATCTGTATAAAATTTTAATAATGGTAGTGGATTTATAAATCTAAAAATATTATTAAGATTAGATTGATTTAAATCTATTCCAATTGAAACCATATTCGATATATCTTCACTAGTCACTCTAGATTTACTTTTACCGCCCGTAGATAAATCTGGTATCTCATAATATTGTTCATTATCAACTACAACATTAATCTCATTACGATTACTTTCAAAAAAAATAATGCTACAATCATTTGCCTTTAATGGGACGCATCTATTATCAATAGCAAAATATACTAATCCATCATCCTTAAAGAAAATAATTTTTTCTTCAAATACTTTTTTTAAAACAATAATATAGTTATTTAATTCTTGATGTGCTATATTTTTTAACCAATATTTTAGCTGTTTTATTGGTACCCTAAAATATTGCATTATAGTAGTACCATCTGCCTCTAATTTATTATTCTCAGATTTCCATAGAGCATATAAACAATCTGATTCATTTTTTACACTTAGTTCTTTTTCCATCTAATTTGTATTATCCCTTTTTTAACTATAAGACTTTTATCTAGGAGATCTAACCTTATGATTAAAATTCTTAGTTTTTTCTTTTAAATACTTTAACTCCTCTTTTTCAGATATACTATCTAAAATACTCTTAGTAGATAACATAAAATCAGTTGGCTCATCTCCTTCAACAGCATTTTTGTAGTTATCTAAATAACATTCAACGTGATTAATAGCTATATTGGAGTTTTCTTTTTTACTATTCTTATTCATATCTAATAATTCATTTGTATCGGCTTTGATATCAACTGATTTTGTTTCACTATGATTTTTATCAGTATTTATTATCAACGTATTACTAGATGTAAGAATATTTAATGGAATATCATTATTGCTAACAAAAACATCACTAATTGTAATATCTTTAAGAATACTATCCTTTATCGTGGTTAATATTTCTTCTAATTCAGAGTTGGTCCACTTAATTTTTGAATTAGAAGAAATAACTTTATTATGTGTATTAATCAATCTGTTAAGAATATATTCTGACAATTCTATAAGATTTTTCAACTTACTATCAACTACTAAAACAGATGAAATAACTACATCTTCATAAATTCCAACTTGCTCACAAAAATTTTCCCATATAGCTCGAAAATCATCAAATCTCCCTAGATATTGATCAATCTCAATATAATTGTCACCATTAATTTTTTGTACTTTAAAACCAGCTCGTTTTGTTTTTACAATAAATTGTAATTTATTATCGATAACAATACAAAGTATCTTTTTTAACACTACATCTCATCCTTACAATTATTATTTATAAATATCACTAAGAATATCATTTAATTTTTCATAGCTATCAATAGATTGATAATTTTTATAAATATCCGTTTTTGTTAATTGTTTGTTAACAGTTATAAGACTATCTAATCTACTTTGAACCTCAGAAATATTTAACTCATGATTGATATTAATAATGCCTTGAATTTTAACTAATTTAGGTCTATTAAAATCAATTTTTTCTTTTAAATCATATACTTCTTTATATTTATGACTCAAAGAACTTTCGAGTTTATTAGTATCTAACTCATTTTGATCAATATCATTCATATTATATTTATTAAATTCTAAAACTTTACGATCAAATTTATTAGAAATTTTCTCAGAAAATCCATCTAAATCGTCTTGAATCTTCATAATTCTTACGACCTGTTCTTGAGCATTTTTACAATTAAGCTTTTTAGCTAAAGAAATTCGAGCATACTCCTTACACTCTCTACCAAATTTTGATTTAAAGTCTGATAGCAAATTATTTGTACTCATAATATTTCCTTTATCAGAACCAAACCATTTAATGATTATCTTTTAATTCATCATCTAATTGCTTTTCATTAAATAATTTATCACCTAAATCAGCATATGACTCTAACTGATTTTTTAAACTATCAACCAGCTTTTCATTATGTAAAGTTTTCTTCATATCAACAAGAATAGTATAAGCATCGTCCTCCGATAGATTTTCACCTTTAGAAGCTTTTATATTTTGTAAAGCAGTAACAATACTTTCATTAAATTTGACAGATTCTTCTTTTGTAAGCTTATTATCTTTTAATTCCATAAACTTAACTGTATCAAAACCCAATTCTTTTGAGGCCGTAATGAGGGCTTTCATTTGATCAGATGTAAATAATCTAAGACCAGCAAATGCCAAAAACTCTGGAGTTAATTTAATTTCTTCTTTATTTTCAACACGATCCCATAAATCACCCATTGCAACAGTTCTACGTTTAATAGATTCAACAGAAAGTTTGGCAGCAGGAGTTATAACAACCCCATCTTCATTAGCCTTAGCTTTTAAATATTCGTAATACGCTCTTGCACTTTCAAACTCTGTAGTTGAACTCCAGTTAGAATGATTTTGAGACTCTTCTATTAATGCACCATATTCTTCAGCTTCTTCAATAGACATCTCTTGTTCACCAACAGGTGTCAATATACTAACAAGAACTTGAGTGGCTACATCAACAATAATACTTGCAATAATTGGTGATAACGGTCCAAAAACAGGCGTTAATGTTTTAGATAACAAATTAGTTATATTAGTTAAAAATTTTCCCCCTTTTGGACAAATTTTTGCTAATGCTTTTACAGCTACAGGTATCATATCTCCTAACTTAGATAATCCTGTGCCAACAACATTACATATCTTAGTAATAGCATTACCTGCTACCTTACCCACTTTACTTACAACAGTTCCTAAAGCTTTAACTCCACCTACAATTATGTCTAAAAATCCCATTTCTTTACTCCTTATATATAAAAATTACAATTCATTAATAATTTCTTTTACTGCTTCATCGAGTTCGTGTTTATTTTTACCACCTAAGGAAGTATAGCAACTAATATTTGATTTAGAAATAATGTCATATATAACCATTATTATTTTTTTAATTAGGTCTTCTTCCTTTGAATTTACGCGAACTGATAACCGTCCTAATAAATATTTAATATAATCATCTAATAATCCAGCATTAATATATTCTTTTATAACTCTATTATTATTAACAAGATCTTTTATAATATTTTCCCTAATTTCCTCAATACTATATTTACAATCTAACGCAGTATCTTTATTATTTAATGCATAGAATAGTTCTCTGATTATAGTCAAATCATTAAATACTAAGTCCTCAGAAAACATAAAATAATTCTTTATATCTTTCTCTGATATGTTTTTATTAAATGAATTAATATTCGGTAAGACACCATTCTTATAATTATTTTGATAATATTTTATAGACTTAGATTTAATAATATCAGTACTAATTTCTTCTTTACCAGTTGTATAACTATATTGCTTTATTTGAACCAATGCAGGCTTCTTCCACCCTTCGGTAATAACAATAGCTCGTCCTCTATCTAAATATGACATATACCCTTTTTGATCATCATTCAAAGCCATTGTATTACCAATTGCTTCTTTATCATCTTGTGCAAATATCTTATGTACAATCTTAGTATTTGTATTTTTTAGCACTTCAGGGGTCATTTTATTTGGAATTTGATCAACAATTATTAATGATTCCCCATATTTTCTGACTTCAGCCAACATATCAGCAAAAACTTCAACACCTCTTTTTTTATTCGAACTATCACCAGGTTCATATCGACTAAGAAGTCTATGTGCTTCCTCAACTAAAGTAATATGTTGAAATTTATTATCTATATTGAATTGATATTTCACGGCTTCAAGCAAATTTGTAATTATAAATCCCATGATTAAAGATTTCTCAGCACCATCTTTAATCTCTTCTAGTTCAATAACAACTTTCTGAGTAACCAATTTCTTAAAATCTACACTACGAGGAGTATTTAACATCATACCTTTAGCCCCAATAAGCAATGCTTGTAATCTTGCTTTTAAAGATCCTAGGTATTCAGCCTCCATCTTATCGCCAAAACCTTGTTCCTTAGTTACACTTTCTATTGATTCAATAAAATCATTCAAAGTCGGAAATGCAAAACTATCTGCTACAAAAGGATTCTCAAATTTATTAGTAGCAGGATTAATCCATTGAGAATTCTTTATATTCCATCCTTTTTTCTTATATACATCATAGGCAGCAGCTTCAATAATTTGTGGCATAGCAGCTTCCATATCAAATGATGATTGCATAGTAGCTTTAATCATATCAACCCGACTAGTAATAGATTCTCCCTCAAATATTTCAAATGGATTTAGAAAGAATGGTGATAGATCCTGTTTTCCTAGAGTAAAATAATATACATCATCTAACTCTCTAGTTAAAGCTCTATATTCGGTTTTAGCAGGTTCTATAACTAAAAATGGCAATTTAGAGTTTAATAATATACTTTGACACGTAGTAGTTTTACCTGTACCTGTAACACCACATATAAAAGTATGTGTTTTTAGAGTCTCTTTATTTAAATATATATTATTTTCTCTTTGCTCTCCTAAATGAACTAAATTCCCTAGCAAAATACTGTTATTTATCTCATTTTCTGTAGGGCTACCAATATTAACACCATATTCCACAGCATTACGTGATGAAACCCCCAAAATTTCTTTTCTTGGCATGCCCATTAAAATACCTAATTCATCAGAATTCAACCAAGTTCCAAAGGAAGCATTCTTTCCATTTTGAATATTAATTTTCGAAAAAATACTCTTCCATACTTCATTTTTATTAGTTAATAGCGGAACCTGTAAGTTTTCTAGAATACCCTTTACTGGACATAAATTTTTAAGGTTATCTTGCGTAAATTCTGTAAATTGTAAAGGTGATATATTCCCTTTTTCACCACCATATAGTCCTAATATCGTATTAGCTACTCTATATAAAGTAGCACGCCCATTATCGGAGAATAAATAGCTACAAGTTGTATAGGCGCCTTTTCCTTTTGCATTATCAACTCTTGCTAATAACTCTTCATCTATATATTTTAGCCAATTAATAACAATTTTTTGCTCTACTTCTAAAGAATGAGTATGTTGTAGTGATCTACTATTACTATTACTTGAACGTCTATTAGTCGATGATGAATTATTTACATTTATACTTTTACTTGTTGCCTCATGATTACTTTTTGATTTATTAAAACTCTTAGACTTACTATTACTTACACTTTCAGTAATAGTATTACTATATTGAGTAGAAATATTTAATGACTCAGATTCATTATATTGACTTGAATTACTTCTATCTTTATTAGCACTTTCTGAACCATTTAAAGTTTTATTGTCTTTATTTTCAGTCGTACTAATAGTTGAAAATTCAGAATTACTAACACCATTTATAATAGTTGTTGATTTTTGATCTCCTTTAGATTCATGTTTACTATTATTTTTTTGATTATTAACATCATTTCTATTATCTGTTACATTAGCATCTGATTCTGATACAGATTCAGATGAATCTCGATTAGTACCTAAAGTAACATTTGTTGTAGTACTATCATTTTCATCAGTTCCACTTTGAGTTTGATCCGATTCAGACTTTTGAAGACTATATTTAGATATGGGAAGTAAAGAATCATATAACTGATAAATATCTTGATTAACTTTAAATATATCAATGTTTTTACAAGGATTAGCAATAACCATAAATCCGAAATTACTACCAATCATAGTATCGACTAATCTCTCAACACCTTGAAAATCATTTTTCTCACCACTATTCTCATTAATAAATCCAGGGATACCATTAATGAAACCCGAATGCTTATTATTGCGAATTTTATATAATATATCTTTCTTTTCATCTCGATCAACTTCACTAATAGAGCTACCTACAAAATTGCCTTTAAGTGTAGGTTTCAATATATCATCTGCCCAAGACTTCAAATCTAAATTATCATCTTTATTATATAAATTTGCAGCTACACCTATATAAAAAGAAACCTTTAATTTATCCCCTAAGATTAAATATATTAAATTTATATCCTGTAAGTTTCTAAAGGATGATAATATATTCTCCATAGATTCTCTACGGGGACCTTCATTTTTTGAGAAAATTAATTCATCAATTTTATATAGATATAATTCATTCTCCTCTAAAGGATTTTTACACAAGTCATTATAAAAATTAATATCAAATTTTTCATTCAATATGTTGGAATATTGATTGTACTCATATTCCTTCATTTGTTTAAGATAGTTATATCCATTTTGTAGTATATTATCTATTGCTGAATCCATCAGTTTCCACCCAATTTAACATTATAAACGTCTGCTTCTCCAGGATTATTATCAAATGTATCTGGATATGCAACACAGTATTGAATTTTATCTATACCAATTCGTTTTATAAAAACTTTTTTATTTTCATCAATATCACATTTTTTAATCTTACATACTATACTTTCAGTTTCACTGATTGGAATTGAATCTGTTAAAGCACGATCATCAGAAGTGTAGTGAAGTTCGAATCTATCTTCATCAGCCCATTCAAATGGCTCCCATTTATCATAGCTAATAGATTTTGGAATAACTGTTCTAAATACATGATTATCATATTCAACACCTAAATAATAAGGGAATGTAATTTCATTTTCATTAGTGATGTTTTCGTTGATGATACGAATATCTTTACCACCTCGTCGACTACGTAACAAACCGAAAACAACCCCTGTTTTTCCAGTCCTAACCCTATCAAGACTATCACTAATCGATAAATTCTCACCATATAATATATTACTTAAACGCATTTTTTCATCTTTAGTATCAAAAATATTAAGTAAGGAATGAATATCAAACTTTGTTCCTAGTGGAGGGTATAATTTATATAAAATAGAATTATTACTATTTCTCTTACTATTGCTATTTAGAAAATCATTATATTTTTCCATTAATGCTTTTACAAATATCTCTTGTAAAAGTTTAGACTGACAAGAGTTTCCTGCTAAGAATATGTGTATAGGATATGTAGTTAAATTTCTATTAGCAAATGTATTCATCATTTGATTTATAAATCCATTAACACCATCAAACATATTAGCCTCTAATATGTTTCTTAGTTCTTCAACATTGACAGTTAATCGTATATCTTTACCTATTAATGAACCATCTTGTTCAATATAAAGTTTTACTGTTTTACGGCCTTCATTAAATTCATCTAAATATCCTTCAGTTTCTTCCCAAATAGGTCTCAATACTTCCATTAAAATTCTCATGTTGGTATATGCTTCATTAGTTGCTCGACCATTCTCCAAAACTAGAGATTCTAACCCAGATTGCATTCTACCTTTTGCGGGTAAAATAATTTGAATTTGATGACGTCGCATTTCAGATTCGTTAGATTTATACACTTCATAAGCTAATAATTGAAGTAAATTTTCTCCACCTAAATATGGGTTCCCACCTTTTCCAAATTGAACTAAATCAAAACGACGTTTTCCATCCTTTGGTTTACGTTCAATACCAAAATCAAAATCAGTTGTACCACCACCAAAATCAAATACACCATATGCGATTTCTTCATTTAAATTAGGTTCTAAACCATATGTTTCTAATGCACTAATAGCATAAGCTGCTGGTTCACTTGCGCCAGCATAAATTTCAAATTCTTCAATAATACTTAAATCTGATAATATAGTTGGTGGTAATGATTTTTTAAGCCCTCTTTCAAAACTATTTAGTAGCTTTTCTTGAATTTTCACACCATAATTTACAGGAAATGAAAGTGTATAATGTAAATAAATACCATTATTATAATTATTTATATACAGTCCTAAATAATAAGCATATAACTCAATTGGATCAAAAGTATCTTTTGAAGTTAAATTAAGATACGAATTCAACTTTACTCTATTACCACTTTTATCAATTAAGATTTGATGACGATCTTTTGTATTCGCCCATTGTTTAAGCTCATTAAATGTGGCATAATAACTTTTTTCATCATCAATTTCATCATAAAATTTGCTAGCTGCTTCATGCGATACTAATACATCTCTCCATTTTGTAAAAGGACGTCCGATTCGTTTTTTATAATCCTTATTAAATTCATTAAAATCCTGAAAATAAAGGAATGTAGGATTTTCAAAATCTTCTTTACGCAAATCAGAATAACTATTGCCATTCCCAATACGAAGTAACCGCTCATCCTTATCACGTATTGCTACAACAGTACTTTTAGTACCAAAATCAATAGCACAAACAGCATTTCTATTAATATCTAATTTAGGATTTCTTGCAAAAAAATAAAAATCTTCATAATTATTTGTAGTTAAGGAATTATTGATTAATGCATCTTCATATACTTCCCAATCACCTTTATTAGGATCAGATAAAATTGATTTAGACAATGGTGTCATATTAGAGCGTATCTTATCTATATTTAAATATCTGTTCTCTAAATCTTTTTGCAAAACTCTATGTAAGTTATCAAAATTATATCTAGAAAGACATTCATTAATTTTACATCTAATATTAGACAGATTATCTGATTTCAATAGTTTTTCAAATATTTCTGAATCTAATTTATTATCTATCCAATCAGAAAACATCTTAGGTAAGTCAACTCTAATCTCTTGAATCTTTATAGTGTATTGATTTTCATACCAATCATCTGGATAATTATTATTAAAAAATTCACATAATAATTTGTCACCTGGATCTATTACATTAGCCCTTTTACAGTATTCATCAAAAATAAGTTCATCATTATATGGATATTGCTTCAAGTCTTTTGTTTTTGTTGAATATGATTGCATCATATACTTTTTAAATAGATTAAATTCATCTATAGTAAAAATATCAGGTTTCTCAATTAAATCAAACTGCTTCTCTCCACCATACATATAATTAATAATTCTGCTCCAAAAACCTAAGCCTGTAATCTTACTTATATTTGCCAAACTTTCAGAATCTATACAAAAATTCACTGATCTTGCAATGAATAAATTTTTTAATATACTTTGCTCATCACATGCATCTAGTTTTTTTACCAACATATGATAATCATTGATGTTTTTATCAATAGATTTATATTCATTTTTTAGTGTTTTTTGCGTATCAATAATATATAAATTTTTTTTATTTATATTCTTGAGTTGTGACTCCAATAATAAAATATTTTTAGTTTTTACTGTAATATACCTATCTATAACTTTTGTAGGAATTTTCCAATCATATTTATCCTTAAACATCAATTTATTTAAAATCTCAATTGTATCTTTTTTATTAAATACACATTTTTTTAGTTCTGATACTACAGAGCCACTAATATCCTCAGCAAGTATCGATTTAAGAACATCAATTGATATTTTAAAAGGTCCATTAATTTCAATTGAATTCATACTATTTCTCCTTGAGATCAACTAAAGATTTCTCAACTCGCTTGTTATTATAATTATTTATAAAACCTGGGAGATATACTTTACTAATAATACCACCATAAGATTTATCACAATCTATACATTCAAAATCATGAACATTATAGTTATCACCTTCATTTACAGAATCAATGGTAACAACTGTTTCATTTTTAGCATCATTAAATAGTTCAACCATATATTTAAAATAATTTTGTATTATTGCACTTGTATCAAGGTCATTGTTCTTTATAGCTAATTTAGCTACTTTCCAAATTTTATTTAGTGCATCTATATTTAAAGTACTACTAACTATAAATGGTTCCAATCTATGTAGTCTTATATATGGTTCAAGCTCATCTATATATTTTGAATCGATATTATGTATAGAGTCGAAGATTAGTTTTACTTCCCTACATCTATTATTTAACTCTTTTTCTAACGCTCTTTTTTCATTAGATAAAATTAATAAACTTTTTTCTAATGAAATTTTCTCTTCCAAAACTTTATTTAACTCAGTCCTAATAATATTAAATTCATATTCGCGATTTTTAATTCGATTTTTATAACTATCAATTTCATTATTAAGTTTTTTATTATTATCTTTAGTCTGATAAATTTCAGATCTATATGAATTAGTTAGCTCAACTAACTTATCAACTATTTTTATAATGAATTCTTTAAAACACATATTTTCATCTCCCATAACAATATTTATATCACTTTGTTTTATATGATTTTCAACATAACTTCGAATGACATCATGATAAGAGTCTAATTCTTTACTTTCTATATCAGCATTGTCTTGCCTATTATTAATCTTGATGTTTTTCCCTTCTCTATCAACATTATTCACAATTATAGCTGAGTTATTAAGACCAATTTCGTCTAGTGTAATTTTAATAATCCCTCGTATAAAAGCTTCATTAATCTTTAATTCTCCACATATAACATCATTATCCATATTAATCTCCATATTAAACTGAAATGTGTCAATTTTTAATCATATTGTACCAATATAATATTACCCCTTTGATAAAATTTCATTAACTTTTCATAAATCATTTCACTTTTTATTCATCAATTAAAAGGCTACATAAATTCATATGTAGCCTATTTCTTCTCTAACTAAAAAAAACTAACTAATTTTTTTGGAGCAAATCATAATAAGTCTTATATATTGCTTCTTTAACTTTTCCCTCTTTCAATTCTGCCCAAGTTTCTTTAATATAAGCTGGAATATAGAGAATATAGCAATATAATGAGTTATTAGGTATAAAAACAGCAATTTTTATATTGGCAAATGATCAGCATAATAAATCACTGCTAAATCACATTTTATATGCTAGTAATATATCAACGACTTAGCATTACAATACTATTCTGTTTTTTATATATTTCCCTCTAGTATTACATAAGCTTTCATAATAATTGGTGTTAATTCGTTAGTTAAAGAACTAGGTGTATAAGTTTTATAGATAAACTAATTCTTCAAATAACTCTTCTCTCCATGCAAGATTAGGCACTACAAATTTATTAAATAGATATGGAGGTTTATTATCATGACTATTATGGCAAGTATGTAACAAATCCTCTACTTGTTTTTAATTACATTATAGGGTCCACTTTTAATACATAGGATAATCATAGAGCTCTCCACACCATAAAGGTTTTCTTATATTTCATCTACACAATTTTTGAATTCACTTATGACTAAAGATTTAAAGTTATCTCTAGACTCAAAATTTGTATTAATATATTTGTCAAAGGTATCTAAATTTTTAAACGCTTCTACTATTTAAGTTTACTTTGGTTTTGAACCTTTGCCTTTCCAAGCAGATTGTTAAACTTCCACTTTTTATATAGAGATAGTAAATTTTCAAATAAGTTAGAAAAAGATTGAGCCTCAAGATATTAAAACAGTATTGTTTTGCATAATACGCTCCTTCTTTTATGCTGCATATACTATTTATCTAATTACAGTTTCATATAATTTCCCATACTCTGCTTTTAATGTATCTACATGATTACCTGTTATGTTCTTATTAATTGAATGAGCATAATACATTACATCACATTCATAAGGACTACCAGGTAATATAGCTAACAATTCTTCTACAGGATTTAGATCATCTAAGTACAAATACTCCCATTCATCTTCTAAATCCACATAATATTCAAAGGAATGCGCATCACTGTATTCAACTTTTTCTGGCAAATTTCGATCTAACAATGTAAATACATTTGTGTATATTAGTTTTAATTCGTCTGTAAAGGATCCTTTCATATAAAAGTCATTAGTTAAAAAGGCTTTCATCACAAGTAATTCTTCACACCATTTTAAAAGTGGTACTACTTCTACATCATAGATATTAAGAATTCTTTGGTCATGTTCTTCTAAAGCTTCTTCTAGATTACGTTTAACTTTTTCTTCAGCTTCATCTCTAGACCCACTTTCAGAAGGAATAAAAATTTTCATTAATGCAGCGCATTCGGATGCTTCTCGAGTTATTTCAATCTCACGCAGTTTTAGCTCTTCATTAATAACAGCAATATAAGCTTCTATATCTCCCCAGATATCAATTACCCACTCTTTAAAGGTTTCCTTATTAGTAAAAGCATCATTAATTTCTTTGCAGTATTTTTTTAAGCCTTTTACCTCCCACTCCGCATGTAAACGATCATAGCGATCATCAAAATCTTCATCTTCTCTTGGTACTTCTAGTTTTACTCTTTCGATTTCTTCTCTGATGTTTTCAACAGTAATAACATTTTTCTTTAAAGTTTCCATAGTTAATCTCCTATACAAAATAATACAAACAATAAGCTTTAGGATTGACTATAGTATATCTAAGATAATACGTATTTTTTTACACATAAAAAAGCCGCCCAACCTTAGTTGAGCGGCTTTCACCATTCTATTTAGAATTGTATGTTGTTTACATAGCACCAGTGCTACCAATACCACCTGTACGAATGCCTGTAGCATCGTCATCATTAGTGATAAGGTATTTAGAGAAGATGCCTTGGGCAACGCGTTCGCCTTTTTCAAGGGAAACTGTTTCTTTACCATAATTGAGTAAAGCGATCATGATATGACCTTCGTTGTCCTCATTATTATAGTAATCGCTGTCGATAATGCCTGTGCTATTTACAAGTGCTAGATGGCGTTTAATGGCCATACTAGAACGAATGTGAATGGCAAGGTATTCATCGTATGCCATGAAAGCTTTAATACCTGTTGGCACTAATACTACTTGACCTGGTTCTAAAGTAACAGCTTCAGCACATTCAATATCATAGCCTGCGCTTTCTGTTGTTTTACGTGTCGGTAAATTGATATCTTGTTCTTCAAAAGCAGAAACTACTTCAAAGCCACGAATATCCATGTAACACCTCTTATTTTAAACAATCTTTACGGGACAAGTTGATACGGCCTTGTTTATCGATTTCGATAACTTTTACCATAATCTCATCCCCTACATTTACTACATCTTCTACATTTTCAACGCGTTCTTTCGCAAGTTTGGAAATGTGTACAAGACCTTCTTTACCTGGTAATACTTCTACAAAAGCACCGAATGCCATCAAACGAGTTACTTTACCAAGGTATACTTCACCTACTTCAACCTCTTTAGTAAGGTTTTCAATGATTTGTTGTGCTTTAGCAGCACCATCTTGATCTACAGAAGCGATGAATACTGTGCCATCATCTTCGATGTCGATTTTTGCACCTGTTTCATCGATGATACCACGAATTACTTTACCGCCAGAACCAATTACATCGCGAATCTTATCTGGATCAATTTTCATTGTAAT
>FLSB01331817.1_pt1 | contig 29457 bp, 34 predicted proteins | sample 1550551 | NCBI WGS metagenome assembly FLSB01 (sample SAMEA4031774, study PRJEB14383) | metagenome | biome: human; feature: oral; material: saliva | place: Philippines | collected 2014 | reverse complement strand
GTTTCCATACAAATACAAAATCAACACCTTCTTCGTCATTTAAATATTCGTTTTCAATTTTATGGTGACCAATGTATTCACCCCATTTGTGCCAACGCCATCCACCCCAACTGTGATTGTGTTCATTTACGATTGGTGTGAGTAGAAGTACAAATCCGTATTCACGATTTGCTTCTTTCATGGCTTGCATGAATTGGACTAATTGCTTACCTTGGAAGGAATCACCAATACCTTTATATTGATTACCATATTGATACGCATCAATACATTCATCAATATATTTTTTAACTTGGGTTGCATTATCAGATACACCCCAAGAATATAGATGAACAGGTTCTTCATGGAATTGAAGAGTTCGATGATTTGTTAAACCGTCAATATCATGGTCACCATTTAAATGAGTAAGATAAACACCTGTAATGTCCATACTTGGATCATCTTCTTCAAGAATGATGTTGTTGATGGTATCATCATGTTTTGAGTACCAAGGATAACCTTCGTTAAAGAAATAATTTTTATGAATTTTTTTTGAAATTGGAACCCATGGTTGGAAACGAAGACTGTCATCATTGGGATGTCCTCTGAATTCTTCCATTTCTTCTTGAATTTCTTTCCAACGGATGTCACGTTCTTCAAGTTTTTCTTTATTGTATTCAAGATTGATGTATGGAATTTTGTAATTTATTGGTTGAAAACCATCAGGACTAATCCATTGAGATTGGTCTGTTTTTGATTTATCTTTTAGAAATTCAAATAAATCTTTATTGATTTCTGAGATTGAACATTCGATATCTAATTTATCAATTTCTTTTCTAATTTCTGAGATATTTGAAAATAATTTATTTAGATAGGTGTTATTTTTTTCGTTATAGATTGCTAAATATCGTTTTGACATAATTTTAATCTCCTTTGTATTCGAATGTTAAAATAACATCGTTAATATCGCCAAATTTGTCATTTGTAAGATTTTGTTGAATTAATACATAATTTTTAGAATACATGAAATTTGCTTTTTCTTCAATGAATTTTTCAGTTTTATCTGGTCTATGACTGCCGTCATAAATGTATTGTTGAATAACAATATATTTTTGTTTGTTATTGATTTTATTTTCAATATTGTTATTTGAAATTTCTTTTTCGGTTTCTTTATTTGAATCACAAGCTGCTAAAAACAAGATAGACGTTAGAATTAGCAGTGTGTATTTGATTAATTTTGACATGATTTTCACCTTTTTAGTAATTGTTAATCCATGGTTTAATCCATGAATTGGATTTAGTATTAATGATATTATTCTCTTTTTTTGATTTCAAGTAACCTGCATTATAGGCTAACTGAATGATATTTTTTAAGTCTTGAGGTGTTAATTGAATTAGTTTTTGATTAGACATAGTTAATTTCCTTTCATTTGTCATCGTCAGTTATTTTGAATAGTTCTTTTTTGATTTTCCAATTTTTTAGCCATAAATCATTTTTGTTTTTGTTTGATTTTTTATTTTTGGGTTTTATTTCGTTTAGAATATCTTGTTTTGTTATCATGTTTAGATTTTCTTTTCTTAATCCCAACAATCCCAGAATTGTTTATCAAAACCTTTTTTTTTAGATTGAATGGTATATTTTCTTTTGACGGTATTTATACCTAATTTTTTGATTTCAGTATCTAAAAGACCACGCCCGAAAGAAGTGGTAACGCATGAAATTTGTTCTGGGAAGACTAAAATGATGTGTGGTTGATCTTGGTATTGTTTCACTTGTGTTTCCCAAATGTGCATCCCAAATAAATGACCGCCTAAAGCAATGAGTTCGTCATCAAATTGTAGTTTTAATTCCATTTTTGTTCTCCTTTTGTTTATGATTTCTAAAAAAAAGTTTGGTTAAAAACCAAACTTGTTAGAGGTATTATGCAAAATTTAAACCGAGATACGCAAGTATCTTAGATTCCTTTCGTATTAGTGATGGACTTGAAGATTTCTGGATAATCTTGGGCTAATGTTGTCATGATTGTGAGCTTAGCTTGTTCGTAAGTGACAAAACGTTCTCTATCTTTTTCTGAAATAACGGGGAGTGTTCCTTGATCCAAGTTATCCGTCAAGTCAGCGAGCTTCACTAACATGGCATCAAGATTTGTACAGATGTTTTTGATATAATCTTCGTATGATACGTTTTCTTTGTCGTGAGTGAGATAGCTTAAAATTTCAAGAACATCTTCTGAGATGCCTTTTTCTTTCAAGAATTTGGCATCAAATGGTGTGTCTTCAATAACGTCATGTAAGATAGCTGCGACTTTTTGAGTCTTTGTTCTAACAAATAAGGCGTTATTTGCAACTCTTAAGACATGAAAGATGTAGGGGTCACCATTTCGTCTGATTACATTTTTGTGTGCCATTGTGGCGATTTCAAGTGCGTTTTGAAGTTGTTTGTTGTCTGACATGATGGGAATCCTTTTTAATTTATTTCGTATGTGACGAGTGCGTGATATTTATAATAGGCATTCGTGTTAGTTGTTAGTGCAATATTTATAATTTTTATATTATTTGTTTGAATGAAATCATTTATTTCGTTTTCAATATCTATCATATGATTTCTGCTAAAATATTTAACTCGTTGCATGATATTAGCCTTCCTAATCCAAAACTGGACACTCAAGTGTTAGGGTTGATTGAAGTTTGTTTGCGACTGCAACCAATTTATTCATATTTTCTGGTGTCATTCGTTTGATTCCAGAATAATATAGGATTTCATCATTATCTATGATAAAGGTTGGACCATTTTCAATGTAAATGATAATGGATTCACTACCTTCTAAAATGGTCATGTCACGAGTTTTGAAATGAACTTCAATTACATCAAGCACCTTATCATTTTTTAACTTTGAATAATCGTATTTCATATAGACTTCCTTTCTTTTAAAATTTGATGTATGTTTCTTTTGATATTGTAATTGATTCTTTTATTTTTCGATATTCAGGGCTGATAATGTTTAAAATCAATAAGATAACTTCGATTTCTTCTTCAAGGTTTTTGATATCCATATCGAATTCTTGTGCAATATTGTGGTTTGATGTATTCTGTTCGTATTTCAACCATAATATATACCCTTGTTTATTGTTGAGAGCTTGAGTATCATTTATAATGTTTTCAAGTTGATTTAAATCAAAGTATTTATTTTTATGACAATTTGGGTAATTTTGTTCAACGTCTAATGCTATTTTCAATAAAGCTGTTGTTGAAAAATTTTGATTTGACATAATTCTCACCTCTAAATTATTTCTAAACGAAAAATAGTAAATCTTGGTTCTCAATATCTGTGATTTGAGCTTGTTTGATGTAAGCTTGTTGCTTCCAATCTAGTTCAATGATATCTTCTTGTTCGTAGGCAGTGTACTCTCCTTGAATAACTGATGGGATCATTGTAACATATTTGATTTTGAATACGTTGTTTGAAAGCTTTTTTACATCAGCGATTTGGTTTTTTGTGAAATAGGACGTTTTGAAAGTTTGTCCTGTTTGAATGTCTGTAATTAATGCTGTTGCCATAATTTTGTCTCCTGTATCTTTATTACGGAATAAAAATCGGTTGCTTGATAGCAACCAAAAAAAGCGCTTGTCGGGCGAAGCCCGACGCGCTTGATTGTTTATTTAAATATTGTTTTTATGATATAATAAACTTATATATTATTTTGATTAGAGGTTTATTTCAAATGACATTGTGTATGCATGTAGCTACTAAAGATGCTTTAATTGTTTGTTCGGATAGTAGGTTTTGTCTTACGAATAAATATCGTGATGGTTCTGTCGAATTTGTTAAATTTTTGAATGATGAAGTTAAATCTTTTTTTTATAATGATATTGTCATTAGTATTTCTGGTTTTTCAATTTATCGTAAAGAAGATAAGAAACAAATTTATGAATTTAATGATTTTTTTGATGATCTTTATGAAAGTTCACCTGAAATGTTCAATATCAAACAATTTCCAAGTTATTTAGTATGTGAATTATGGGGTTCAAATAAATATGAATTTGGTCGTCTTGGTTGTGATTTTATAGTTTCAGGATTATCTTCTACAGGTGAATGCCATATTTATAGAGTGTTTGGTGAACATGGTGAAATTTTAGAGTTATCCGATGTTCAGAATTATAGTTCAGTTGGTGTTAAATTTTTGGCTAATTCTATTTTGTCTAGTCTGATTATTTCTGAATTATCAACAAAATCTGTTTTAGAAATATTTAAATTTATTGCAAAAACCTATTGTAATTATAGTGAATTGGTTTTTGATGAAATGTTTGATTCTAAATATTCTGAAGATTATATGCATATTGATGGTGTCGGTGGTAAATGGATTTTCTATGTTCTTGATTTTAAAACAAAGAAAGGTAAATATGTCAAATTTTGCGCAGATGGTAAATTTAGATATTATTCAAAATTAGTTCGAAATAAATTTGATTAAAAAAACACCACCTCTAGAGGTGGTGTTTTCATTTTGTTTCATCAATTTCAGATTTATCAACCACATAATTGTTTGTTCCGAATAAGCTTGAAGTTTTGATGTAAATGTGTGTATCGTCTTCTGAATCAATTTTGAATTTATGGCTTTTAATCATATCACTTTTACTTTTGATTTCTAGTGTCATTTGATTTTTGACAGCTGTGTATTCGTGATTTTTGACAGCGTTAGATTGTTCACCCATAAAGAAAATGAACAAAATGACCATTCCGATAACAGTTGTGATTGTGAAAGCAGCACCTAAAAACTGAAATTTTTCGTCCATAACAGCCGTTATGATGGCTGATATAAAGAATATTGTAAAGGATACTACTAAGAAAAATATTTGGTAATTACTGAATTGTGTGAAGACTGATACTAAATTTTGCATTTGTTTTACTTTCTAAAAAATTTTAGTGTTTTCAAAAATTTTATCATAACATTGTTTTTTATTGTATTCCATAATTTCTTCAACATATTTATTTTGATTACATTGGTCACAATAAGCTCTTTTACCTTGGTATTTGATTGGAATGCCTTTAACTTTTGTGATAATTTCCTCATCGAAAATATGATGAAATGTGGGTTTTAAACAATATTCACAAAGTGTGAGTTTTCTTTTTGAATCAAAGTGTTTAACTAATTTATTAAAATATTTTTTACTTGGATTATCATTTCTAATATTTTCTTCAATAACCTGATAGTAAGTGGGTTCAAAATTATATTTTTGTTTTTTTAGATTTTGTGAAGATTCATCATTAGTTTTTTTGAATTTAAGATATTCTTTAGATGTTGTCATCATTAATCCTTTCTAAAAAATCTAGGACCTTTGGTCCTAGATTTCTCTTTCAACTGATGGAATGTCGTCCCATTCAAGATGATTTTGGTAACTGTCAATGTCAAAACCATCGAGTAATTCTTCTAATTTGAATTCTGGAATATTAAGTTTATTTTTTGACATGATAAATCACCTTTCGTAATCATTGTTGTAATTGTTAGAACTACTTAAACCAGACTCAGCAGCTTCTAATTTGGTTAGGAGTTCTTTATCTGTTGGTTCTAAATTTTTCTTCAACTCTTTTTGAATCCGCATTTGACGGTCGGTTGTGGTTTCACGTTGTTGACTAATATTTCGATTGAAATTGGTTTCCATGAATTCGTATTCAAATCGAGCAATATCTTTGTCAGACAAATGTCCACATTTATCTCCGTCAATGATTGGAATCATATCTGGTTCGACATGAATTAGTGAATCTTGGTGAACAAGAATAGCTGATTCGTGTGGGATACCTGCTTCAACAGTGTCATTAACTAATGACCTAAAAGGTTTGCTTCTGTCAGAACGCATTTCAGCCATAATGACATTACCTGTTTTCTTATCTTGACCAATGACAACACAAGGTCTGTCATATTTGAATTCGCCAGTCATTTGAGCTTCCATAATTCTATCGAAGTTTAAAGTTTTATGGCGATTTTGATTGTCTTCTATTGTAGCATATGGAATCATTGTGCGAACTACATCGTATTTTTGAAGAGCCATTAGGCTGAAATTCCTTTACATTTTGATGGATAAAGTTGTTTCATTCGTGCCCAAAATTGTTGGCTACGTTTGTCAGCTTCATCTTTTTCTTCTTGAGTCATGAGACTTTCCTCATATTCCATTTCTTTTAACCATTCTTCTTTTGTTTCAGGTTTGAAATTTGGATCCTTATGTTGAGGAAGTTCAATAACATCGAGATTTTTTGTAATATCTTTATGTAGTTCGCTAATAGTTTTTTGTGTTTTTGATTGAAGTGATTTTGACATGATGTTACATTCCTTTCTGTCAGTAAGTATATCATAATATGAGGTTTTTGTCTACTTGAATTTAATCAAATTCGATGTCGAGGTCATTCAATTTTGATACAATATCATTCTTATAATTTGAATTTTTTGTCTTTTGGACATGTACGAGATTTCCGATATTGTAGTTATCTAGATAGACCTCGGGAATTTCGTATTTGGTTTTTCCTCGATATCCTGTCCAAATTTTAGTATTTTCAAATTCTTTAGAAGCATGATAAATACCATAACCTGTTTTAGTGATGAGTTCTGTTGGAACTTCTAAAGTGATTATATACTCGTGATAATCAGAGTTAGGTTTGTTCCATACAATTTTTTCTGTGAACGTACAAATGACATTTTTGTAATCCGCAGTTGATTGTGGCTCCCTACTCAGATTGTATCCACCTTCAATTGTTTGTCCGTTTAACAACTTATTTAGTTCTATTTCACCGATATTTCGGTAAAGTTTAGTTGTTTCTTGATTAGCTAAATTTCTTTTAGTTTCTTGTTTTAAGATGATAGCAGATAAGTTTTCAAGTTTTATATCATCTTTATTTATTTGATTAATAAGACTGATTAATTCAGATTTTTGCATTTGTTTTCTCCTGTTTTTAACTACAAAAAAAATCGGTTGCGCGCAGCGCAACCTTTAAATTGTTTTGGAAGATTCTCAGGTTTTGTTTTTTTGAATGTTTTGAAGTCCAAATATTTCATTGTGATATATGAAATGACTAAAATTGAAACTGTTACAAATAACCACCAAAACGTTGAATCTGTTGACATGATATTAATGATATTTGACATGGTAGTTCTTTCTAATTAATCCAAGAACCAATTTTATAAACAGCCCAAAGGTCCCAAACTTCGTCAGTAACGATTGGTGGTTTGGAATAGTCTTCTTCATCATTTTCGTCTAAAGGATAGGTCATGAAGTCTTCGTAATCAGCGAGAGAAGTAGCTGTTATAAAGAATTCGTTATATTCTTGGTTTAGGAGGGCATCTTCGAACATTTGAAGTCTTGACAGTGCAGGGATAGCATCTTTCTGTTCCTTTAGCAAGGAAATGATATCAGCCAGATTTTCTTTTTTGAAAATATAACCATCAAAAGTTGAAAGTAGTGTCATATATTCTGATGGAGAATGCATATCTTCTTTTTCTAAGTCCCAACATTGTGGTTTTGCTAGTGGACTAAGTGATGTTCCGAAATATTTTTGTTCAAAATAATTCCATGCAGGGAAACATGCCAAATGACTATTTTTGTATGTTTTTATTTCAATAAGTTCATTCTTGGAGTTAATTCCGTAAAGTGTTGAATAAGACATTCAAATTTCCTTTCTAAGCCACAAATTCTTCCAAAGCTTCAGCTGCTTTTTGATAGGTTTCAAAATCAGCTTCAATTAGCAGTGCGTTTCGATTTTTGTTTATACAAGCCTTTCCTATATTTGCTGAACCTGTAAATTGGTCCAATACAAGCTCATTAGGGAGTGTAATATATTCTAAGATTTGTTCAAATAATTCAACAGGTTTTTCAGCTTGATGAATTTGTTCTTTTTTTGGAGTCTTTTCAACATCGAATACAGTGGGGAGCATTTTGTTGGTACCTTTCATGTAATGCACTTTGGCGCCAATTTCGGTTAGCTTGTCTGCAACATCTTGTGAAGTCAATCCTTTTGTATCAATCTGTTGGGCTTTAGCTTCAGCTAAATTCTTTTTAGCATCTAATTTGAGTGATCTTGCATCACCTTTAGTGAAGAACACCATTTGTTCATGATTTTTAGCCTTGCGCCCAGTATTTGATACAAAATTACCTTTCTTCCAGTTGACGGTTGAATAATATTGAAACCCAACTTTTTGTGCCAATTTTTTGCAAGAATAAATATAGTCGAAGTTATTACTATTTTCTTCAGCAAAAAATTCAACTAAAAATGCACCATCTTTTAGGACTCGGAATTTTTCTGCGAAATCTTTTTCAGTATAGTTGAAAGTGTTGTATTCAGCAAAAGCTCGATTTCCACCTTTGTTTGATTTTTTGTCAGAATATGGGTGGTCTGTGATGATACAGTCGATAGAGTTATTTTTCAACATAGACAAATCTCGACCATCACCTTGGACAAGAAGAACACTGTTGTCTTCTTTGTCCACCATTTTGTAAACACCTTTTGATACCTTGATAAACAAACCTTTATCAACACCTTCATAAATTCGGGCACGAATGGAATGTTTTTTATCAGTTGATTTAACAGCCTGATAAGCGTCATTTAGTGTAAATTCTTGATTTGGTTCAAATTTGGATAGTAGTTCGGTTTTAATAGATTTTTTCGTGAATGTTTGCATGTTATTTAGTCCTTATTTTTTGGGGTTGTCATCTCTTTTAGTTTATCCAACTCTTCTTCTAGTAATCCGATGATGAACCCTTTGTTTAATTCATCTTCAGCATATGTGTCTGTGTATAAGGTCATTAGTTTAAGATTGAAGTCCATGACGTAACCGTTGTCGATTTCACTATCGACCATGAATGTGATGTAACATTCTTTTGTTAAACTATTCTTATTCAAATTAGCAATCAAAGTGAAGTATACATATTCACCTCTGTATTTTTCAATTGTTTCAATAAAATTTTGAGCAATTTCTTCTTTTTGTTCTAAAGCTTGATTAATAATTTCGTCAAAAGTAATGATTTCAATATATTTTGTAGTAGTCATTTTGTTCAATCTCCTTAACTAGCAACCGCTTCAATCATACTATCTGTCGCATACCCAAAATGGATTGCCATCATACAAGCCCAAGATGGTGCACCTTTTGGTGATTGAATGTGATATTTTTTCTGAATTTTAGCGAATTCTCTGAATCCATTGATTTTATCAATTTCGGATTCTTTTGGTAATTTCAATGCTTTTTCAACAGCTTCGTCAAAGAATGGGCTTTTGACGTTAGCTAAAGCAATCATTTCAGCATCTGTAATAGACATGTAATCGACATCGTAGTTCTTAGCTTTTTTCTTACTTCTTGTGTCTTTACCTGTTCGAGCTAACGCTTTTTGCGCTTCATCCATCGTGAGTGACCAACCTCGGTTGATTTTCAAATCACCAAAGCGTGAGATATTATTTACGTGGTCAATAATGATTGCTTTCTGATTAAAGTCTTTACCGACACGCATGGCTCTGAAACATTGTTGAAGATGTAGAATAACCGAATTTGTTGGACGTGCTAGAACCACACAAGACGCTTCAGGTACGTCAAACCCTTCAGATACAAGACCGTAGTTACATAAGACTTGAATCTTTCCTTTTCTAAAGCGTTCGATAATATGGGAACGTTCTTCGATATCTATGATGGATCCGTCTACGTGAGCGGCTTTTACTCCGAACATCTTGAATTCATCTGCAATTAATTTTGATTCTTCAATAGATGGCGCAAATAAAATGGTTTGTCTATCAGAAGCATTTTCAAGCCAGGTATCTACAATATTAGCATAGATATTACGTTCCAACTTAGCTTTTTTATGTTGAGATGCAAAGACTGTTTTATCTAAATTAAGGTATTTAGAGACAATTGGCATGTCTTTTGTTTTGGGTAAAATGTATTCATAATCGGATAAGCGTTTAGCTTTGATGAGTTCTGAAATACTGAGACCAGATAACATATGGTCATAAGTATCTGATAACTCTTTCTCATCATTACGCATAGGAGTCGCTGTGAAACCAAAAACAATAGCTGATGGAAAATTAGCAATTGTTTTCTTATAGGTGTTAGCTTCTGTATGATGAGCTTCATCAACAATGATGATTTTAATAGGTAGTTTAGTTTCTTCATCGTCATCTAGACGGGAAGTGAGAACTGAACCTAAAATCAATACATTGTGTTTAAAGGTATCTAGGGCAAGATTAATGCGATCATAAATTTGTTCTGAAATTTCATAAGTAGGTGAAATAACAAGGATTTCTTCTTGTTTGAAACCTAATTTAATGAGTCGATGAATGAGTTCAGCGATAATAAAGGTTTTACCTGAACCAGATGGACTGGTGATGAGAACATTTTTATGTTTTTTAGCGTTGTCTGTTAGTTTTAATGCTTCTTGAACGAGGTATTCTTGGTCTGGGAATAGTGTGATAGACATATTTAAAATTCCTTTCTCAGTGGAGTTTGTCTTACATATAATTGAGTTGTTATGATGTAATCTTTTTCTTTATAACAATAAGTTTGCCCATATAATTTAATAACAATGTGCTTATTGTCGTTATAAACGTCGGCACCATTTTTGATGTCAAATTCTTGAATAAAATCTTCTAGTTCAGACATTGTTATTTGAACAAGTCTACTACATTTATCGATTTTTTGAATTGGGTCTAAATGGTCTACTTTGATAATACATAAATGATTATTGGTTGATAGTTTTTCAAAAAGATTTTCAATTTCTTTAAAGTGAATTTCAGTTTCTTCTTCGTTACAATCTAAAATAGATTTTGTATTTAATAGAATCATGTTGATACCTCTATTTTATTGAATTTTTCACAAACTTGAATCGTTTGGTGGTAACCAAAAAGATATTTTGTGAAATAAAAAAAAGACCTCTTAAGAGGTCTTTTTAGATGGAATCAGGACGAATGTAAGTAATGAACTTGTTCATGCGGATTCCATCGCGTACACCATTGGCTGTGCCACCTTTTCTGATTTTATCATCATAAACAGCAATTAAAATGTCACAAGCCTTAATCATACCGATGTTTCTTTGATTAAGAATATAAGGATAACTTTTACCTTTATTTGCTTCTGAATATTCGTTGAAACTATCGGCTTTTGACATTAAATAGTGCCACATTTTTTGATCTTTTTCTTGCCATCTTGATGGTTGTTGTTCATTTGGAATTTCAGCAATAAATTTGATTCTATCTCTACCATATTTTTGTTGACACTCAACAATGGCTTGAGCCCAAACTGTGTCCGCACCTAATGCCATACCTGAATGACATTCAACAACAGGATATTTATCGAGTGCACGCTCGATAATACGAATTAATCTTTGACGTAAACGGTCATAATATGGTTGTTTCAAGTTGTAACCTGCTAAATTACTTGGTCTGTGACCAGTCAACGAAATTGAAACAACACCTTTAGTCATAGTTTGAAACATAAATCATACCTCCAAAAATTGAAAACAAAAACAATAGTTTTAACAAATATATAATCGATGTGAAAATATCACATCAAAATTAGGTTCAGTCATATTAAAAAAACCGTGCGTAAGCACGGTTTTAATCTCGATAATCTAAAATCATTTGTTCTCTAGACATGATTTTAGATTCTTTGTTATTGTAGGCGTCAAACCAAGCATTGTCATGGTGTGCTCTATCAACTAGAGAGAAGTCATCTATATCTTTTAGTTGTTCTAAAATATTGTTGATAAAATGTTTTACGTTTTGGTTAACTTGATTATTTTGAAATGAATATTCTTTAGGTTGATAGTATTCGTTTTTTAATTTTTCTTTGACTGAGTAGTCTTGTGGTCCGTATTTGTCAGCTGTGAATGTTAAATCAGCGATAAATTTAGGTTGAGTTTCTAAATCGAAATTAGTATCATCTTTTGGATTATATGCAGCTGCATATGTTACAAACAAGAAATAAAGCGTCAAATTCAGACGCAAAACCCATGGTTCGTCTGGGAATTTGGTGAGAATATGATTCACCAAGTCATCAGGATTGTTGAAAAAGTAGTTTGGGCGCATGCACATGATTAATCTCTTATTTTAAAAAGTGATTAGATTTGATATGTATAATCAAATCTTTTGCAACAGATGTTACACCGACGCACATAAGTGCGTGGTCGGTAAAATCTAAATGTTTGACATATTCTTCAGCAACTTTTTGGGCGATGTTGGTTTTTAATTTGTCGTTAGAAACTTTCAAAAGTGCGTTTTTTAGTTCGTTTGTGTAGATTTGTTTATCCATTATATTTCCTTAATATATGAGAAAAACCTTACAAATGTAAGGTTTTATCTATTATTTTCTCGTAATAATCTATAAAGATATTCCGAAAATGTGGTGGTGAACATCAGAGCGGTTACTTTTATTTGGCAAACGTGTCGGTACCGCTCACACGTATCATGCAGTTCGGTTACTTTTTGATTTCAAAGCTGTCAGAACCGTCACAGCTTCACTATTCTGATGTCGTAAGAATATTATACTACAAAATAGAAGATGTGTCAATCATTCAACAACAGTTTCTTTGGTTTTATCAATTTCGTAGTAATTTCCGTTATCTTCAATTTGGATGGTGTTATCATCTTCAAAATGAATTAAAAATTTCTTAGATTTTAGGTATTTAGATTTACTATCTACGCTGAGTAACTTATCTTTTTTAGTTAAGGTGTAATCTTTATTATTGATGGCATCTTTTTGGTTATTGTCAATAGAAATAGCCATAAAGATGGACACTCCAAAAAGAATCAAAGATACCAACATTGCGAAGTAATAGTATGGTTTGAATTCTTTTTCAATTTCTTTGAAAGTCAAATTAATGACTGAAACAGTAGCGATAATGATTCCGATGGCTACTAGAATCCATGTGATTGTGGCTGGGGTTTGTGGGTTTTGACGTAAAATTGGTAGTAGTTGTTGCATTTTGAGTCCTTTCTTTTTGATTAATCAAAATTAAAGTCGATATGATACTATCATATCGACAGACATTTCCTCAAATCCAGTTGTTCTTCGTAAACAACTTGATTGGTTCTCTTAATCAGATTCACTAAATTAGGGAGATGTGTATCTTCCAATTTATAATTCTGGGTTTTAGGAGAAGGAGTAGTGGTTGAATGTTCAAACTCCGTTGTTGTCATAAAGGGAGCCGTGATGGATGGGTATTGGGATTTCAGTGTATCAAACATGTTGATACCTGCTAAATCCATATCTCCATGATAACAAATTTTAGTATCCTTGTTGATTAGACGTTGGAGAAGTTGGTGAAAGGCTTTTGTGGGACGACCGCTTGAGATTATAAATGGGAAGGATAATCCTTCCGCAAATATGCGTTGAGCTGTGTTATCATTTTCGAAAACCCATACCGTATCAACATTTCGTAGATCTATTTCGTGCGCATCAATCAGGGACAGACCTACGTACCCCACATTTTGGGTCACCATGTAAGACCATACGGTGGAAGCAATTTCGTTTTTGATGATTCCCAAATTGGTTAAGTCTTTTGATCCGTAGGTTTGGGCTAGAAATTGGTCCAATTTTTGGCGCAAATCGGTACCCTTATCTAAAGCATGAGTGTCACCGAAATATCGTAAAGCATAAGCACTCAAAACTAAACCGTTGCATTTTGGGAAATGAATGGTTTTCACAATCTCTTCTTTAGGTGAATGTTTAAGAAAAGCCTCTTTATGAAGCTTTTCTAACATTTCATTTTGTGGAATATCACCTACAATCGCTTTAGCTAAAGAACGGTAAGTTTTACAATGTTCAAAACCTTTGTATTCGTTCGGTATGGAGATACGGTTTGTACCAAATGGTTTAGGATAAATATTTTGGTAGTACTTTTCCAGAAGAAAATCAGCTATATTCTTCGAAGTCATCTTCAAATTCCTCATATTCAGTGTTTAATTCACAACTTGTTACAATGGTTCCATTAATGTCATGTTGATGAATTTTGATGGTCTCAAATCGAGTTGTATTTTCAACCATATTGATGCTACGACCACTTGGAATAGTAGCGATGAACAAATCACATACATCGTGAATACGTGTCAAGATATGAGACGTTTGTTCATTATCAAGTGAGTTGAAGGCTTCGTCCATTGTAATGACTTTAGGAGCATCTTTCTTGGCACGTTTGTGGATAATTTCAATGAGTGAAAGCATTGGAATGTAGTAACTACGTGCACGCTCACCAGTTGATAGGGAGCTAAGAGCTGCCGTTGTTAATGGTTCTTTTGGTTTGTTTTTGTTTTCAAATTGGAATTCGAGGTTGTACCAATTTTTTGGATCAAGCTCATTTAAGATGATGTTTTCAATATCTTCAATTTCAAAATCATCACTTTTAGTGGAATCAATACTTGTGAAAATCTTTTGGCTAATGTCTTCAAGGATATGGTCTTGAGCTTCAAGGTCATTATTGAAAAGGTTTAGCTTATTTTTATGTAGAGAATTGATTTCATAAGTTGAATATAATTTGAAGAGGGACGGATTATTTGCTTCCATACAAGCTTTTAATAGATCAAGATCTTCAAGTACATCATCATGGATTTCTTTTAATTCTACAAAGATTTTAGTTTTCAAATTGTTTGTTGCTGCAACATATAAACGTTCTTTTGATTTACCAACGCTTTCAATTTCTAGAGTCAACATATCCATTTTATCAGAGATGACCGTTTCTGTGTCATCATTGATGTTTTTGACTGTGTAGTACTTCAAATCTTGAAGGTAAGATTTCAACTGGTCTGTGAACTCATTTGTTGACGGTAGTTTAGGGAACTCAACACGTTTGGTCATAATCTTCAAGTTATTATCGATTAGGATGTTTTCAGTGATACGAGATACTTTAGCTGTATCATCTGAGAAAAGGTCAACAGATGCTTGTAAATCATTAATGATAGCGTTAATGATTTCAGCTTCTTCTTTATCTTTCTTATATTTAGTCTGTTTTGAAGTGTAAAGGTCATTTTTAGTTTTGTAATCCGCTTCAAGTCGACCTTTGTTTTGGTAAAGTTGTGAATTTAAATCATTGGTTCTTTGAATTTCTGCTAAAATTTTAGCTTTTTCATCGAGAAGATTTTGATAGTATTCATCATTTTTGAGTTCATCTATTTCTTGTTGTAATTCTTTAGCAAGAATGGAATCGGTATCAATTCGCTCAACTAATCGATCTTTTTCATTTGTTTTATCTTTGTATTCTTCAGAATAGCGGTTTAAATCGTTTGCTAACGTTTTTAATTTATCTTCAAGATTTAATTTTGTCGTTTGATAGTTTTTGAAATTGTTATATAGCTCATACAACTCATTATAGGAATGTGTCTCAAAAACAGAATGTGTAGGTGAAGCAATTTTAAAAGCATTCCATTCTTTTTGGTACTGATCTTTTTCAGTGATTACTTCCTGTAATTTTTGGTTTAGACGTTCTAATTCCAATTTTAAAAACTGAAGATTTTTATCAGATGGTTTGTTTTTAACTAGTTTGATATAGTCTTCAAGCAAGTTTTGTTTGGAATTAATTTCTAAAATCTCTTGATTGGCTTTATTGATTTGATTTTCAATTTCAGCAATTTTGTTGAGACGAGCTTGCTCACGCGCTTTGGCACCAATATATTGAACAGGTTTGATGTCATCTGTTGTGAATTTTAAATCGTGATATTCTAATCCGTTTGAGGTGATGATAATTTGGTTCAAAATTGGGTGAGAAATGGTGGAGTTGACATAATAGTTTAAACTTTGACGCATTAGATGTAGTATCCTTTCTTAATGTCATCAGCTGAGATAATGAGTTCAAGTAGTCCTGAATCTCTTAGATAAGATTCAATTTTGTTTTTATTGTCTTCTGATACAAAATCTTTAAAATCGATTACTTCATACAAAGGTTTCGCATTTGTAGCTTTGAATTGATTTTTGATTTTATCTGAATTTTGAAGAGATTTTAGTTCGATTTGAGCTTCTGTTAGGATATTTTTTTGTGCAAGAATTTCTTGTTGATTTTGAGCTTTTTGTAAATTTGTTTTATCAAGAAGACGTGATTGATAATCATTCAAAGATTCATTCACAAAAGGTTGTTCTTTTGTGGATAAGAAATAGGTTTTTAATTCTTGATCAAATTGTAATTTCTTAACGGTTAGGTCTTCATTCAATTTGGTTATATCATTTGTCAAATCATGTTCTTTTTGTTGACTTGTTTCAAGATTTTGTTTTAAACTGTTTTGTTTATTTAAAGAATCTTGATATTCTTTTGCTTGAGATTTGATGGAATCCCAATCAGCAACATCAAATGGTAGTGGAAGTGGCTCAACCAGATTGTGTAACTCGTTTTGTAGGTTGATAATTGTGTCTTCCGTATTATTTTTATTTGTGTGAGCCCTTTGAAGATCTCTCTCAACGGAACTTAGGTTCGATTGGTTGGTTGCGATTGATTTTTTGAGTTGATTTAACTCAAATTCTTTCTGTTGGATAACGGTCTTTAAATCATGGTTACTGAGTTCCATCTCAATGCGTTTGAGTTGGTCTTCCAAATCAGATTTAGATAGTTCGTTATCTTTTAAGTCTTTTGAGTTTTGTTCAATTTGTTCTTCAAGGGAACCCAAATCTTGATCAAGATTTGAAATCTCTTCTTCAAGATTATTTAGAGCGGTGTTCATTTTACGTCTTGTTTTATCTGCATTATCTAAAGCATTTTGATTGGTGTGAGATAGCTTATGACGTTCTTTAGCTAAATAGGTCAAAATATCTGTTTTGATATCTAATTCAACTTTTTGTTGGTTGTAATCATAAATAGATTGAGCATAGTTTCGAATATTTTGACTAATACCCTCAATATCTGTTATGGACACAAAACCGTTTTTGATTTCATTAATCAATTCATCTACATGATATTTTTTGTCATTCATATTAATAGATGGTTTTGCGATTTTGTTTTCAATTCGAAGTTTACTTTCAAATTTTGTTAATTCAATACCAAAGAGTTCTTTAGCGACCCATCGTTTGTACTCAGATTTAGTATTAAAAGATTTATAAATAAAGTCTTTGTTATTTGATTTCAATTGAGGCAGATGGATGATATCGTCTCCATCAAAGAATTGAAGAGTATCTGTTTTGAAAACAACAGCTTGGCTATCAATTTTACCCTCACTTTTCTTTCTAAAAGAAATGAGAAGCATCCAATTTTCACCATCTTGACGTTTAATAACGCTGTAGATATAGGTTTGTTCTTTCACAAAATGGATGGGTTTACGGTCAACCTTTCCACCGAAGTTTAAGCTATTATGCAAATCCATTGTTAGGAAAGTCGGATATAATGCTGTCATGAGAGCTGTTTTTCCGACACCATTATCTGCACGGAATGCAATTGCATTTCCGTTCAGAGTGATTTCGTCTTGTAAATAGGTATGGAAATTGACAACACCTAGTTTTAGAATGTTATTGTTCATAGTTTTTAACCTTTCTTAATTTTCAACTTCATTAAATTGTATTGTTCTATTAAATCTTTTAGATCTTGTATAGTTACATCTTTTTGGTATTGATTTGATGCTTTCATTAAGTTTTCAATGTTTTCATCATCTGGATTTTCTTGAATTTGGGATAGAATATCTGCTAAAACACGGTGTTTCGCATTATTCATATTTGGGAATCCTTTTTTATCGTTGATGTTAATTAGACGAATAATATGTCCATCGAAAATGATGTCATAGCCATTTTCTTCATCATGAAATTGTTCAAAATATTCTTTTAAATCAGCATTTGTGATGGAATCTGGTTCACCTGGTTGACCGAATAGGTCTATATGATGAAATTTATCTAATGTTTGATTTAAAAATAGAATGTTTGCAATTTTAGCTAGTTTTGTGACATGATATCGATTTGGTTCGTGATTTGTTATAAAAGAGTCTTTAATCTTTCGTAAAATACGAAATTCACCGTAGTTATCATCAAATTCTTTTGTTAATGATAAGTAATTTTCGTCAATCATGTATTTAAGAACGTTTTTGAAAAGACGTTCTTTATCTGTTTCTTCGAGTTCATTAATTTCAAAACGAATTTCGTCATACAATTCAGCCTGTAAGAAAGGCTCATTGATGTCTTTCGTGATAATATAAGCTGAAATAAGTAAAAACATTTTGTAAGTTAAGGAGTCATCATTTTTGGTGATGACTTCAGAACTATTAGACGGTAGTTGCAATTTGTAGGATTCCCCCACTTTAATGAGTGTTAATCCTGTTTTTTTATATAGTTCGTCCCTAATTGCTCCATATCGTCTATTTAATTTCGTATAAAGTGGTGATTTAGATTTGTTGATCTGATTCTTTGACAACAATTCTTGTAGTATAATCGGCGATATCAGATTCGACTTTCTTGATTTTATGCTTGATATTTCCTTTGACATAGAATGTGACTCCTTTGTTATTGTAAACAGTTCGTTTGATTTTATGATTGGATTTTGTTTTTACAATGAATGGTTGATTTGATGAAGTTGTTTTTGCTCTTAATGAATAAGTTTCTAAATCAGCTTCTTTCTCAGATACATCTGCTTTTGAAATAGCTTGTTTAATAAGAGTGTATTCATCAGGATCTACGATTTCGTTATGAATAGTTTTTTGGGTTAAGTTATAAACTTTATTTAATTCTTCAAGTTTTTTCTCAAGTGCTAATTTTTCGGTTTTTAATTTAGCTAGTTCAAATTCTTTACGACTGATTTTAGCAGCTTGTTCTTTTTCTTTCTTTTCTTTAGGATCAGGAAGTTGGACGTAAAGAACATTTTCTTTGAAGTGAGAATATTCGTCTTCAGAAACATAGTTCATAGTTTTGTTCATCATAGTTTGAGTGAATACTTTTTGAGCTTCTTCAAAAGGTAGTTTTCCTATGTCATGAGCGAGTGTCATACATTCAGCTTTTTGTTGCATTTTGGCATTCAATTCAATTAATTGTTTACCAAGTTGAATGGCTAATGACAAGATATTGTCGATGATATCTGTATAGACATTGATAATTTTGTCATTGATTAACTCTTGAGCGAAAGTGGTTACAATTTTGGTGATACTTTCCTCACTCGATTGATTGTTAATCATATTCACACCAAAGACTTGCTTGGCTTTTCTTTCGTAAAAATCTGTTTTATTTTGAGCATTTGTTTCTTTTAGGAAGCGATTGAGATAGTTATAAATATCAAGCCTATCTTTTTGCAGAGTGATGTTTAATTCGTTTGCAATATCTGTGAATTCATAGATTTGACGGTCATACTCTTTGATTGTTTTTTGGTATGAATCGATGTCAATGACTACAAAAATAGCTCTTTTTAATTCACTTAATTTTCTGTAGGTCGTAAGTAACTTGTTTTTACTCAAATTGTAGAAATTTGAATTTTTAGAACCTGTCCCAAAAATAAACTCATAAGCTTCACGGACTTGGTATTCATCATCACTGTTTGTAAAGGTATAAAGCATATGTTTGAACTTGATGAAATCTCCTTTAGACAATTGGGCTGTGTGAGACTCATGATTGGTATTGTTTAAGGTATCATAGTTGGTAATGAAGTTCGCCCCAAAATCAGTAATTGTGTAGGTTGAATACGTTAAGGCTAACATTTTGGTATAACCATGTGCCCATTTATGGCTTTGCTCTAGCATTCCAAATTCAACTAATTTGTTTAGAATCGTATTGGTTTGTTCATCTTTTAAATTCAAGTATTCACGAGCGTCATCATAGGATAAATCATTGTTTTCTAGCAAATACTTGAGTAAGGATCTAGCGTGTTCGTTAGATGCTATATACTTGATTTTCTCATGGTTATTATTTTGGTTAGTTAGATTAATTATTTGAACCATTGTAATCCCCTTTTTTTCGTTATAATTGAAAAAAAAAGCCTAGCAATTGCTAGGCTTTAGTCTATTAGAATGGAAGGTCTTCGTCTGAGATTGTTTCAACATCGACTGGAGCTTCATCAGCAGGAGCTTCTGGGTCACCTTCATTTGCGCGTGAACGCTCAAGCAAGCTTACACCACCGTTGTTGATTACGACATCAGTCGTGTACACCATTTCACCATCTTTTTCGTATGAACCTGAACGCAATTGTGCTTCGATTGCAATCAACTGACCTTTACCAATGTAATCGTAAGGTCCATTGCTTTTAGCATCTTTTGCTACGAAACCTTTAACTTGGATGTAGTCTACCATAGGCTCACCCTTTTTATCTTTACCACGGTTTACAGCCAAAGTCATCAAAACGGTTTTACTACCATTTTTGTTATCCATGATTTTTGGAAAGCGAGTTGTGCGACCTACAAGTGAAACGATATTTACTGACATAAGATTTTCTCCTTTGACCCGTTTGGGTTTTCTATATAAATGATTTTTAAATTAGTTATTGAGTCTTTGAAATTAAATTTCAAACTTTACTTTTCAGGGTTCAAAAATCTCAACTTTTTTACAAAAACAGGACCGAGTTGCTAACAGCAACCTTATCCATTTTGTTTACAAAATTGAAACCGAATTGCTAACAGCAATTGAATATTCAAATTTGTTTACAAATTTTTATTGAGTCCATAAAATTAGATTTCAGATCTTACTTTCCAGGGTTTACAAACCTCAATTTTTACAAAGCTTATTTCGAGTTGCTGACAGCTACTCCATATAAGTTCGATAGAACATTTCTCAACATTCTCTACAAAAGAAAGACCGAATTGCTAACAGCAATTAAATCTCAATTTGTTTACAAATTCAAAACCGAGTTGCTAACAGCAACTGATTTCAAGTTCGTAAGAACGTTAAAACCCTATTCTTTTCAAGAATAGTATCGGCAGATGGATTGTCTGCCTAAAAGATTAGATTTGTACATTATGATAATTGACATTTTTGTATATTTTTGATATAGTAAAATGAAATTTTACTAAGAAATATGGACGGTGGTTGTATATTATGATTAAAACAGATGGTCATGGAACTATTAGAAAAGTTAAAGGTGGAGCTGTAGGTGTTATTGCTTTATCTACCTTGATGCTTGGTATGAATTCAGTAAGTGCTGATGGACCTGTTGTTCCTACAACTGGTAATTCAGTTGTTAATACGAATAGTACAAATAGTGGGGTATCTAAAGAAGTACCTAAAAATACAGATAAAGAAGTTTATAAAAAAGTAGAAAATAATGAGTTAAAACCTGCTGTGTCTGATGCTAAAAATAAAGGTGTTCAGGTGACTGAAGAAACCAAACCTATTATTAAAGACTCAGAAACTGAAGCAAATAAAGCTGTTACTGATCAATTGAATCATATAAATGAAGCTAAAAAACTTCAAGAAACAGGTGTTAATGATTTAGTATCAAATAAAGAAAAATTGAAAGCTGCTAATTTAGATGTTGTAGATGGTGGTACTGAAACTTTTACTGATTTGTCTAAAATGAAAGAATTTTTAGATAACCAGAATAAATCTTCAAATACTGATGTTGAATCAAAACGTAGTATTGATAATACTATCAAAGTTTTGACAAAAGAATTGACTGATTCTGGTCTTGAAGTTACGGTTGGTCCAAAAGTTTTGAAAGAAAATTCTACAGAAGCTTTAGCTGCTGTTAAAGATTTGCAAAATCGTGTTAATGCATCAATTAATACTAAAAATGAATTAAATAAATCTTTCACAAATTTGAAGTCTTTAGCTAATTCAGTTGGTTTGGTTGTTAAAGATGATAAAGTCATAAGTTTTAATGATGCTAAATCAGCTAAAGATTTTTTGACAAATCAAATTAATGAATTAAATGCGTTAGTTCAATCTTTGAAACAAGAAAATGTTAAATTAGATGCGGCTGTTAATGCAGCAAAAGCTAAAGGTATTACTGTTAACAAAAATGCTGATACTAAAGTTAATTCTATAAGTGATTTAAGTAATTCTATTTCACAACAAATTACTAAATTGCAAAATTTGGTGAAAGCTGTTGATGAAAGTAAATCTTTAATTGATAATACAACAACAAAAGTAAAACAATCTGGTTTAGTTCTAGAAGGTGATACTATTGTCACTTTAAATAAAACTGAGGATGCATCTAAATTAAAAGAAAAAATTCAAAAAGCTATTAAGGATTTAGAAGATGCAACTAAGGTTCAATTAACTACTAAATCTGAATTTGATAGACTGGTAACTGATGCGCGTGCTAAAGGTTTGGATGTCACTATTTCAGGAACTAAAAAGGTAACTGTTACAGGTGCTTCAGCTGAATTAGAAGCTATTAAGGTTAAGATTAATAAAGCTTTATCTGATAAAAATAAAGCTCAATCTGATTATAACTCAGCTTTAACAAATGTGAAAGAAGCTAATCGTTTAGCTGATAAGTCAAGCGCTAGAAAAGAAGGTGATCTTTATAAAAATTCTGTAACTATTACTTCAGAAGGTACTTCAGGGATGGTTAGCATTACAACTACAGGTAGTGCAGAATTGGTTTCATTTGACTTGATTGATCCTTCTGGTACAAAAGTCAATACAGTAAAGACAGTAGCTGATTTGTCTAAATTTACAGGTTTTAATAAAAAGGGAAATTATGTATTAAATTATGTTTTTCGTGCCAAAGATAATGGTGTTGGTGAAATTAGATTTTCAGCTCAAACTCAAGGTACAAATGCAGTGCCTGGTAAGTCAGTAGGTAGTTTTAATTTGACAACTAAAGCTCCGATGACGACGAACACTGAGAATATGATTGAACCTCTTATTACGGATCATGTTTATGATTTTTCTAGTTCATATGCAGGTAAAATTGATGATTCTTTGTTATTAAGTAAAAAGATTATTGAAGCTAATAAAAATCCTGATAGTAGACATATTATTCAAGTTTATCATGATAATTATAGTCAAAATTCTTATCATGCAAATGTTAGGAAAAATCTTACTTCAGCGTCAGGTCTTTCTACAAAACTTTTGACAAAAAAAGAAGCACTTGAAGTTATTGATAATATTTTAAAAGTCAATTCTAGTTCAAGATATGGTGGTGTTTATGGTAATGAAATTAGTTTTTTCCGAGGATTAGCAGACGCAATGGGTTCACATCGTTATGTGAAAGATTTACCTAATGTAATTGATTCTTCTATCAATGAGAGCCCTGGTTTTGAAGAAGTTGTTGATGATTTAATTAAACCGACAGATACAGTATCAGTTATTCAATATACAGACGGTTGGTTGGATCAAGGTATTCCTGAAGTGATGGATAAATCTTTTGCTGAATGGGCTAAAAAACGGGCTAAAACTTTTATGTCAGTTATTAATCGTAATAAAGTGACCGAAAATGACACTAATTCAATGCGATCAATTAATGAAATGAGAGCATTGGGTCATCCTAATATTTATGATATGACAGGTAAAGATCCAAAAGTTGTGCATGAAGAAGTTCTTAAACGATTTTTAGAAACAGCTACTGTTCGAGTTCAATCAGTTCGTGGTGAAAATCAACTTGTGACAGTGTCTATCGGTGGTAATAATGCTAAAGTAACTAAAGCTACCCTTAAAGGTCCAACAAATAAAGATTTACTAATTGTTAATGGTAAAGTTAATTTTTCTGAAAAATTACCTGATGGTAATTGGACGGTTGATTATGAACTATCAGGTGATGGTTCTGTTAATGTAGTTGCTACTGTTGCAGGGAAAGAAGTAGTTAAAGAAACTAAAACTTTAAATGCGACACAAGGTCATAGTGGTCACACAGCCTTTGCTGTGAATAAGATTGTTTCTGTTACGAATCCAGTTTTAGCAAAACCAGGTGGTGTGACAATTGAAACTATGAGTATTACCACTAAAAATGTTAAATTAGGTCAGATTGATACGGATTATACATCTGTTTCAGTTAATAAGGATTTTAGTAACGTTAAATTTAAGGAAATTGTGTCACCTATTTCATTTAAACACATAATTAAAAAAGCTCAAGCTAAAGTGACTGTAAACGATGTTTATTTGAGATCTAAAGTTTTATTTGAAAAAGGTGTTCCACCAGTGGAAGCCGAAAATAAACAAAAAGAAGTAATTTTGTATCTGGATATTGAAAATAATTCTATATTAGAAGATGGTACTATTAAAGAATTATCAAAAGTTGCTCCTAAATTCCTTCAAAATGAAAAATATGTGTTTACTGGGAAAACTGAAGTTTCAGATGGTATTACAAAACATTATTACCGTAAGGTTGTTTCTGAAAAAGGTATTCCTGAAGTATTAGATTTACCTGAATATCATGAAGAAAAAGGTGTACCTGAAGTTCATGAGAAAAAAATTAAAGAGGTTATTGTTTATTTAGATATTGAAGATAATTCTGTTTTGGATGATAATACTACGAAAGAACTACCTAAAGAAGCTCCTAAATTCCTTCAAAATGAAAAGTATGTGTTTACTGGAAAAACTGAAGTTTTAGATGGTATTACTAAACATTATTACCGTAAAGTGGTTTCTGATAAAGGTATTCCTGAAGTACATGAAAAACCAGTGAAAGAAATCATTTTGTATTTAGACATTGAGGATGGTTCTATATTAGAAGATGGTACTGTTAAAGAGTTATCAAAAGAAGCTCCACAATTTATTCGAAATGGTCAGTATGTATTTACAGGTAAGACTGAAGTAATTGATGGTATTACGAAACATTATTACCGTAAAGTGGTTGTTGAGAAACCTACTTTTAAACCTAAAGAGGTTAAACCTGTTGTTAAACCGAAAGCTGTTTTACCTGAAACTGCTGGACATAATAATCCTATTATAAGTTTGATTGGTGGAAGTATGGTTCTTGGTGCTTTAGGCGCAGTTGGTTTGAAGAAGAAAAAACATATTTAAGAAAAAAAAAATCTCAGCGTAAGCTGAGATTTTTTAGTGTTTAATAAAGATTAACGAACCCATTCACCATTTCCGTTTACAGTGTAACCACCTACTGTTGTATTAACAGCTAGGGCACCTGAAGCGTTTACGTAGTACCATTTACCACCAAGTTCAAACCAAGTGTTAGCTTTCATTGAACCGTTTGAATTTAGGTAATACCAAGTGTTACCATCTTTAATCCAACCTGTTGCCATGTCACCAGATGCGTTTAAGTAGTACCAAGTACCGTTATCTTTAACCCAACCAGTAGCCATAGCTCCTGAAGTGTTCATGAAGTACCATTTACCACCTACAAAGTGCCAACCTGTAGCCATTTCACCATTTGCATCAAATAGGTACCATGTTCCTTCAAGATTAGCCCATCCAGATTTAAGTACACTTACTTCACCATCACCTGCTTGACCACGAACATATTCCCATTTACCGTTATCTTTTAGGTGCCAACCTTTTTTAACTTCAGCAGGTTTAGCTTCGTTGATAACTTGTGGGTATTTAGTGATAGTAGCTTTACCATCTTTAAATTGAACTGTCAAGCGGTAAGTAGCATGTTTACCTTTAACATCAACTGTTTTAGTTCCGTCTTTTTCAGGAGTGATTTCTACAGTTTTACCATCAATTTTAAGTTCGTTACCAAATTGATCCATAATCTTAACAGGTTTGACTTCAGTTACTGTTGTTGTAGTGGTAGAAGTTGTATCACTTGATGTATAATTATAGATATCATCAATTGTTAGATCACGTTCAGTTGATTCAACTGCTGTACGTGCAGCTTCTTTACGTTCTTTTTCTTTAGCTTTTTCTGCTTCAGATTTAGCTGCTGCATCATCTTTCTTTTCTTCTTTTTTATCAGTAGCTGTTGCTTTGTTTTCAGTAGCTTTATTTTCAGTGTTACCAGTAGTGCGTTCGTTTGGAAGAGTCTGCACGTTAGCTTCACTGCGTGCTGCTACATCGTTAGTTTCAGCTGCTGATACAGCTTGAGATGCGCCAAATGTTGCTAGTGCGACTGCACTTGTTAAAAGAATTTTATTCATAATTCCTACCTTCTTAATATTAAGTATTTATTTTTATTGATGACGCAATCATCAATATCCGATTTAAAGGAGTCGAACCTTAATTATAAATTACCCAAAATTGTAATTTAAATCGGTCTATGTTTTTATTATATCATAATTACTAATGTAATGTCAAATAAAATCTTTATTTTTGATGATAATTTTTTATTTTTTTCAGAAATAAAGACGGAACACCGAAGGTGTTCTCCATCGATTAAATCTAGTCTATCATAAAAGTTGACTTTAGTCAAATGATATGATAAAGTCAAATTAAAGAACAAAAGAAAGTAGGTATTCATTATGAATCATGATTATAAGAGTTTTTTGACAAAAGAATCTATTGAAGAAATTTTAAAAGGGGATATCATAGACGTTAGTAATGTTACAGATATTCCTTTATCAACATTGAAGAATTATAAAAATGGTTTTTCAAATTTGGAAAATATGCCATATCACATGGTTGAAGCTTTGACAACTTATTCAGAGTCAGGTTATGATCCATTTAAATATCCGACGCATTATTTTTTAAAAGGTAATTTATTTGCTAGATTATTAAAAGAAGTGCGTCCTGAGTATAATCAATCGACGGAAATTTACAATGCTCAAATGTTATTTAATTATGCGTCTGAACGATTTTTAGTAGACGGTGCGTTTCAACCTAGTGTAAGATATTTTTTTATTGATAATCTAGATGAATTGAAAAAGATGGCGTTAGCAAATGTAGATTTTGATTTATTATTTGCGGTTGGTTTAATGCAAGGTATTCGCTTTGTAATTAATATTGATCACGTAACAGACGCTAAAACATTTGTACAAAGTAAAAATGGACTTGTATTGAGCGGAGATTTAGTTAAAAAAATAACTCGAAATAAATTAGACGAAATGCGTGAACTATCCGATGTCAAAGAGTTTATGGTGTTGATGGATGACGAATTGATAGAGAAGAATGTGAAATGTTGGTTATTTCATGATTTGTATTCACAATATGATGTTGTTGATGGTTTAGAGTTTAGTATTATCTATAATTTTATAAAAGATTTGACAGATAGTGAACTAGTAGGTTTTATCATGTCTACTCATGATGAACAAGATGTTTATTTACGTGAATACGTTGATACAAATGAAAGGTATCAATATTTATTTTCAGAAATGTATTTTCTTCGAAGTTCAATTATTCTTATACAAACTTTAGTTATTGATACTGTCCATGCTTATTTTGATAATAAAAGCTATGAAGAGTTAGTGGCTCACTATGTTTAGGATTGACAGGTTTTGATGTTTATGTTATACTTAATTTTGTTGAAAACCTTGTTCGTCAAGGATAAGACAGAAAATACTTTAAAGACCAAAAAAGGACTTTGCGTTGCAAGGTTCTTTTTTGTTATTGACAATATTTAATTTTTATGTTATATTATTTTTGGTTGAAATAACCTCCTTTTTAATTGTCGTGTAGCTGTGGCTAGACTTAGGGACTCCGAATTTTCGGGGTTCTTTTTTTTGTAAAAAAAATCTCAGCAATAGCTGAGACGTTTGTTGTGTTTTGGTTTTCTGATGTAACGTTTTCCGTTTTTGGTTGCAGAAACACCGTTTCTACACATTTTTAAGTGTTCTTGCAATTCGTCAGGAGTCATTTTTGACTCGTGATGTTGTTTTGGTTGGATTATGATTTTCATTTTTTTTTCACCTCTATTTTTAATTATAACCTAATTTTATTCGACTAGCAAGTTGCTAGTTATTAAATTGACTTTTGTATTATTATATGATATAGTTTTTTGAATAATAATATATTAGTAAAGGATTTTTAAATGATTTCAAAAAAAAAAAGTTTTAAGTTATGGTACAATTGTAGTTTTAAGTGTAATAGGTTTATCTACAGTTTATTCTAATTATATTAATGATGAATCAAATGTGGTTTTAGCTGAATCGACAGTTGATGGTTATTCTAATGTTTTGAATTTTACTGCTAAATCTAAAGTATCAGAAAGTAATACAACTACAACTCAACATGAGCCTATGGATTTAATTCAAATTATTGATTTATCTGGATCTTTGTCTGATTTTGAATTTAAAAGAGCTAATGGTGTAGCTGGTGGTCGTAAACAACAGATTAATGATATGATTTATGTGATTGAGAATAAATTGACAGATGAAGATCATGTGATGTTAGCTTTTTATGGTACAAATACTGAAGATTCATATAAACTTGGTGATAGGGAAGGTTCTGATATAACACGTCTATTGACAAAAAAGGAAGCTATTGAATTATTGAAAGAATTAAATTCAAAAGATGAAGTACATAATGTATCATTGTCTAGTTCTTTAATTAGATCATATGTTTCACCGTTGCTAGAATCAAAGAATTATTCTGTTTCAAAGAATTTTCCTTTAGGTACAGGTTTTGAGGATGTTTATAAAGCTCAGCCGAATAGAAATAAACAAGTTTCAGTTCTTCAATTTACTGATGATTGGACTGTTGTTTCAGGTTCAAATGAAAATATTGATACCAGTTTTGCTGATTGGGCTAAATCTAATGCTAAAACTTTTATGACAGTTGTGGATACGGTTATTGGGAGTGATGCTTTATCTGTAAGTCAGCTTAAAAAGGCTGGACATCCAAATATTAAAGTTTTTACTAAGTTGAATACACCTAATCGTCAAGAAGATATTGCAAAATTGTTTGAGTCAACAGCGACTGTTACGAAAAAAACAACATCTACAATAAAACAAAAAGGGAATGTTACTATTACACCTGATGCTGATTTGAAATTGAAATCAGCTGAATTGGTTGGACCTAATGGTTCAAAAATTAATTTGAAGATTGAAAATAATAAGGTTATTTGGAATGGTGATTTAGATGATGGTAGTTATAAGTTGAATTATACATTCGAAGGAAAACCATCTGTTGAAAGAAGTATTCGTGGTGTTGTATCTATAGATGGTAAAAAAGTTGATGAAAAAATAAATATTGTCAAACCTGAAAAAATTTCTTTTGAAACAAAATATGAAAATGATTCATCGCTTGCAAATGGTGTTGAAAAAGAAAAACAACCAGGTATTGAAGGTTTGAAATATGTAATTACTCGTGATGGTAAGGTTGTTACAAGTAATATTGAGAAACAAAAACAAGATCGTATTATTTTGAGAGGTACTAAAGGTTCTGATAAAGAAGTTGTTAAACAAAAGATTCCTTTTGAAACTAAATATATTGAAGACAAGAATTTGGAAGTTGGTAAAACTAGAGTTGTAACTGAAGGTGTTGAAGGTGAAAAAGAAATTACTAAGACTTATGTGACACAATCAGGCAAACGTGTTGGTGAACCTTCTGTTTCTGAAAAAGTTGTTAAAGATAGAGTCGATAAAGTAATTGCTAAAGGTACTAAAGGTTCTGATAAAGAAGTTGTTAAACAAAAGATTCCTTTTGAAACCAAATATATTGAAGACAAGAATTTGGAAGTTGGTAAAACTAGAGTTGTAACTGAAGGTGTTGAAGGTGAAAAAGAAATTACTAAGACTTATGTGACACAATCAGGTAAACGTGTTGGTGAACCTTCTGTTTCTGAAAAAGTTGTTAAAGATA
>FLSB01331901.1_pt1 | contig 29658 bp, 35 predicted proteins | sample 1550551 | NCBI WGS metagenome assembly FLSB01 (sample SAMEA4031774, study PRJEB14383) | metagenome | biome: human; feature: oral; material: saliva | place: Philippines | collected 2014 | reverse complement strand
ATAGCATTACATGCGTCGCCTTGTACACGTTGCGTACTCCACCCGGTCTTGAGCTCATAGTTGAGTACTTGGTCTGCATAGTTATCGTTGAAGTTAGGGATAACAGTTTGGTCATTGGTACCTAGTCGGATATCTACTTGCACATCCTGGTAGTTGCTAACAGGGTTAGCGTTGATGCGGATATCCTCGATTTTGGATAACTCGCCTTCGCCGGCGCAATATAAGAGGTTGAGGTACTGCTTTTCGCCATCACTGATAATGTGACGCGATAAGAGGAGCCCTGCGCTCTTCATACGTCCGTATGTCACGGCTAATGGGTAGCCTTGGCCGGTTACAGTCTTAGCGCCGCCCCACCCATACGTGTTAGCCTGTGCAGAGTCCGTATGTGACCGGTCAGCCTTTGGTTGGGTTAACTTATTGACGAGCATATTGCCAATCATACCTATGGCCATGGAGAGGACTGTACGCCAAATTAGACTTTGAATACCGAAGATGGCACCGCTTGCGATACCCCCTGTTGCGATACTAAGGCCGATGGTTAAAATAATTCCAAAGAACTTACCGTCAATCTGTGGCATGGCCACGATATAATCACCATCGTTCACGATAGTATCAAGCGTAGCCTCTTGGCCATTAAGGGAGTATACCCAGTCGCCATCTTGTTTAGCGTAAAAGCTTAATGGCATGTTTGCCTTATAAGGGCGATATTGTGTTTCATGCTGATCCGGTTTAAACGGATTCCTTACTAGCACTACATTAATCATCGGCTACTCCTTTCTATCGTAAATGTGTTTCAGTCTCGGAACGTATTTAGAGATGTGTTCGATGCATACACCGCTTGGCTTAGTCGCGTGAATAAATCGACCATCACCTAAATACACGCCTACGTGGTCGAGTTCCTTACCTTTTAGTGAGAACACCAGGACACTGCCCTCCGTAGGTTCCTTGACCTCTTGCCACTCATCCATAGGGATATCGGTGTAGTTAGGAAGTGTAACGCCGTTACGGCGATACACCTCGGCCACTACGTCCCAACATTTCAGCTCCTCGAATGGAGTACCAAGCATATCAGTCAAATCACTTGTTAGATGCATACAGACCTCCCTGTGGAATCGTTGGCTCGCCACCGAATCGAACGCTATTACCTAGTGCTCGACATCGTGACAATGTCTTATTACACTCGGTCTCGGTGCCCTTGTATCCGCACTGAACACCTTTGAATTTGAAAGGGCAGAAGTCCTTCATGATGCGGACTAAGGGGAACCGACGTGTGAAACTAAAATCCGTACCGAGTGTGAACTCCATCCATTCAGCATTAGCAACGGAGCCGGTAATAACGAACTGTTCTTCTACTTCGCACACATTCGGTACATTTGTATTTATTACGCGGACAATAACATTTGCACCGGTGAACCCTTGATTATCCTCCGCCAGGCGTTGGATAGTCCGTGTCACATTGGACACGGACAATTTAACGTTTGGAAGGTCAGTCGAGTTATGGTTGACGTCTGCTAATTTGAATGGAAATGCTATGTACTTATTTCCCTGAAAGGTAATATCCTCCGTGTTATACACGAGCCGTACTATATCGCCTTTGTATTCGATATCAAGGAGCATGAGCCATACACCCGTGGCGTCTATTTTGTTTTTCTCCAAGATAGATGCTGTTGAAAGTGTTAACATGTTATGCCTCCTGTAATTTCACCGTGCCAACCCATATGCCGTAGTCATTAGCTGCGAAGTCTAACTGATCACTGAATCGTACCTTAATAGTTTCCTTCGTTTCAGGGTTCGTCCAGTCGAACACGGTCGAACAGTTGACTTCATCGAAGAACGCCCTTAGTCGTAAATACTCGGAGGTAGGCACCTTATAATTCACGTTGTATGACCGTAGAGCCTTAGTAGTCTTACGGCGACTGATTATCGTCATATTTTCTACTTGGCCTTTATAGGTCATATCTGGTGTAGTTTCTTGGATTGGATATATTGGATATCTAATGTTTGGAAATGTTGCCATGATTAACCTGCGGCTGCTTTAATAGCATCCCGCGCACCTCCTTTATTATTTGTTACGGCCTTAACCATTACATCGATGATGTAGTTTTCTCCATCAAATCTCGAGCTTTGTTGCTCAGATTCAAGGCCTTGGCCAGATTGGTTGATGATGTTAACAGTAACGTTATTCCCCTGATTACCACCTAACATCTTACGAGTTTGACTAGCGTTATAGATACGATGTGAAGCGTTGAACTGAAGGAGCTCTGGTCCGTTTTCACCCACCAGAGTCATACCTGTAGGCGCTACCCCGCCGGCTGCGAACTTAGAGAACCCTCGACTGCTGAACGCTGAACTAAAGGACCTACCTGTGGAGAAGGTACGACCGCCTCCGCCAATATTTCCGATACCTCCGACCACGCCACCGAATAGGCTTTGCAACTTAGGTTGTAGGTACTGTTGGAAGGATAGGTTCACCATCATCTTGATAATGCTGTTCGTCATATCCTTGAATATGCTAATTAGCCCCTTACTGAAGGACTTCGTACCGGTGGCCATAGCCTCGAGATTACTTGTCCAAGTCGAATTGATATTACTCATCGTACTATCGAAGGTCGACTTCGCAAGGTCAGCGTAGTTCACTGTTTCCTCTTGATATTGGCGCGCTGCTTCCTTCAATCGAGATTTCAAGTTACGCCCTGCCATCTCCCATAGCTTTTGTTGGGCCTCAACTAGGTTCTTCTCAATCTGTAGGCGTTGCGTAGCCGTCATCTGTACATTAGCTAGTTCGTCCTTTGAGTAGTCGATATAGGCCTGTAGCTGTTCGGCCAATATCGCATCGGACTGGTCCTGTGTAAGGTGTCCAAGCTTCACCAGGTTGGACTGATGATCTAGTGCCTCCGATGTTTGCGTGTACGCAAGCTCTCTGATTTTCTGTTCTGTATCGGCTACGAGTTTCAATCGTTCCGACTCTGCCTTCTTCTCAGCGAGTTTCTTGTCCCCTACGGCCTTGGTATACTCGCGAACATTATCATCGATTTGAGCCTTCTGTGCATCGGACTCAGCCTTGATAAGTTGGAGTCTATCCCCTGTACGTTCCAGGTCAAGTTTCGTAATATCCTCATTCATCTTACGAACGCGAATCGTTTGGTTACGCTCCGCTTCCGCCAATTTCTTTTGATATACTTCTTCGTTCTTAGCCCTTGCCTCGGCCACTAGGTTGGAGTTGGCCAACGCTTGCGCGTTAGCGTTCTTAAGGGCATCATTAGAGGCTGATGCGCTTGCAGATGCGCCAACTAATTTAGCGGTATCCACATACCCAGTAACCGCCCCGAAGTCTCCTTCGACGGACTGCTTAGCGACTACCCCTGTACTAGAATTAGCACCAGTGTATCCGCCGTTACCATCAGAGATTACAATGTGATTATCGCCAAGGACTACAACGCCGTCACCTGCTTGAGGTGTATATCCATCACCCGCCGGATGCCATGCGCCCGCGGCTGCAGCTGCGTCCATAATGGAAGGAACATATCTTGGTACGTCCTTTCCGAAGGTTTCCTTAACAGAATCAGCGAACAACTTGCCACAGTCCGTAGCCCAAGTACCATCGGCGCCTAGTGAATATGCCTTGCCAAGTTGAGCATTAGCTGCAGCTAATACCCCTGAAGCTTCACCGCTACCACCACCTACACTATTAAGCCCCGCTGCGGAACGAATAATATCTCGAATGTTCTTATTGTTCGATTCATATTGATTCTTAGCGTTAAGCTTATCAATTTCGTACTGACTACCGTCAATCTCCAACGATTGGAGCGTTAGGCTTCGAAGCATGTCGTTGAGACGTTCCACGGAGCTAGCTAATTTTTCAGCCGCTTGTTCTGCTTTCTTAGCTGCAGCTTCTTGGGCCTTCGCCGCTTTACCGGCTTCCTCATTAGCCTTATTAATGGCTTCGTTATTCGATAAGCCGTTCTTAGCGTTCTCGATTTCCTGCTCCATCTTAGCTTGCTCTTCTTCAGCTTTTTTCGTCGCAGCGTCTGCCGCTTCCTTAGCCTTAATAGCAGCATCGATTTGAGCGCCTTCCTCCTTAGTGGCTAGCCGGTCATTTTTAAAAAGCCCGAAGAAGTAACTATCCTCAACATAATATCTGCCGTCGTGGTTTGCCATGTAGGCTTCACTGGTGCCCTTATCAGGGTTTAGATTCCGATGGGCCTTCATGCCATTGACTTCAACACCGAGGTCAGTACCTTTGGTACGCTCCTTGTATCGGTAATCAAGCAATGCTTTACCTGCCAACGCAATAGCACTGGCCAAGGCTACCCAAGGGCCTGCAGCCGCTAATGTAGCAAGTCTCATGAATTTCAATGCAGTCGTTACGGACTGAATTACAGTAACAGCGATACCAGCTTCAAAACTAAATTTCACTACCCCCGAGATAGCTTCCTTTTGTTCGGAGGCCATACTACTATAGGACTTTGTTAAGTCGATAGCCCATTGCGTGTAGTCCATAATCACTGGCAACAACTCTTGGCCAATCATGATGGCCAAACGCTTACCGGTTTGTTCCATGTCCTTTAATTGACGATTAAACTGCGCCGATTTCTTAGCCGCTTCATCGTCAATAATAAGACCCATAGCGCGTGCCCGGTCCTCGACTTGTTTCATCGCCTCTGCAGACATATTCAACATGCCATGGAGCTGGTACCCAGTCTTACCGAACAATTCCATTTCGACGCGAGTTTTTTCCGCGCCATCCTTCATACCTCTTAGGCGTTCCTGGATAATCTGGAATACTTCAAGAGTGTTCTTTCCTTGAATCTGATCAATACTAATCCCTAACCGACTGAACATATCGGTCGCAAGTTTCCCCTCTGCGGAGGCCGTTTGCATTTTATCTTGTGCGTTTGATACTGCCTTCGCAAACTTGGCAAACGCCGTAGTACTTACGTCGGTAGCTACGCCCATATAGTTGGCCACGGAGATAAAGGTACTAGCCTGTTCAGCGGTGGCACCTGTTAAGGACTGCATTTTCTTAACAGACAAATTCCAGTCGAGTGCCTCCTTAGCAAGCTTTGACCCCAGACCGGTGATGCCTGCACCGGCTCCAATGGTCAACATTTCTGTTTTTAATTTTGCTAGCTCTGCAACTGTACCCTTAGAGGCGGCTGCGATTTTCTCTAAACCGGCTTGCGTATTCTTATCGGTCAGTTGCACTACGATATCTACTACATTATTCGACATCCTTATTCATCGCCTCCATTTCTAATCCCTCTAATATCCACATGAGGTTGAATAACATCGGACCCAGGTTGATATTATTCATTTCCGCAACTGTGCGGATGGCCGGATAATCAAATCCAGCTAACCCTCCTGTGTGATATATGCGTTGACTGCGTGATAGGGTATACAGTTTCATGGCCAATTTCGTGCCAAATAATAGGTGCGGAGGATTGTATTCACACTCCGAACAGTCGAAGGACTGCCGGGTGGCGGATTGTAACTCCCTACACCCTTGACAATACTTCGGACGGTCAGAGGACATCCACCCCCACACCTCTTTTAGTTTTTTTCCGTTTCGTCTTGTACTTGGAAGGTAGCTGTGATAACTTTGCCTGCAAAGTCCATAGCTTCCTTATCAGATACAGTATTAAGGTCCTCATCACTGAGGCCATATACGTCCATCAAGATGAACCGCATAATGTCACGGCTACGAATGATACCTGCTAGTTGATCATCTTCTTCGACTGGACAATATACGAAGTCCAATCCTGCATTAATCAACATTTCACGTTCAGACCATGTGAGGGCTCTTGCTTTTAGTTCCTTACCTTGAATCTTCATACTTACCTCCTATTAATATGCTGCTTGCGTATTAGTTAATTCAAATAGCACGGCGGATTGTTCAGAATCGTCACCGTAGTATGCCTTGAATGGCATTTCGATGTTAACGCCTTTAGGACCATCGATACCTGGGGAGTTACGCTCGTAAATCAATTCAGGTAATTTGATAACCAAGGAGTTATCACCTTTGGTGAGGGTCAATTCAAGACTAGATTCTGTACCATTTACGGCTTTATTCAAAAGGTCCATGTTTTGGAAGAACGCTTTCAACGTACCAGATACACCGACAATACCTGTATCTATATAGGTACGGAACCCTTTATTACCGATAGCATAAGAATCACCATCCAAGCCGAAATCAATGTTAAGGCTTAGGGACAATACGTTAGCAACTGTAACGCCACCTTCTTTGATTGTGGCTTCAAGGTTTTCAAACGGAGTAAATGCAATTTGAGTAGGTGCTGTATCAAATGGCACTGCCGCCATTGTTTCCTTACAGCCCATTACGTCGATAGTGGCTGTTAACTCGGAGTCACCGCCAAAGTTAAGCGCCATCTTATTCATTCGAACGCCACTAAATTGTTGGTATGTGCTGATATCCTTATAGCCTTGTTCGAATGTAGCAGATGGCATATCCGGACCGATTTTAAACACATGCTTATGCGCGGAGCCTGCACCTGCCGTGGAAGTAGGCGCGCCAAAGGCTAATTTCAACCAATAGCCGAAGCCGATTACATCGACTGGTGGTGTAATACTGCCGGATGCATCGATGTTACCTCGACTAGGTGCAGCTGGATTACGCGTACCACGAATTACGTTAGAATCATTTAGATTTTGACTTGCTTTTAAAGAGGAACTAATGATTGGCATAACCACGCCACCGGTGGACGGGGTAACGCCAAAGTCAGCCTCAAAAGCCATTGTTAATTTGGATTGTGCGCCTTGCGCACGTTTAGCTACTGCCATGTTATCCTCCTATTAATATTCAACTTGACCGCCAATTACGTGCGGTATTTCTATGGTGAATGTGGCTTTGCCTGGATACACCGGGCGCCACGATACGTTATCCGTTTCATAGTCAATGTTAATGACTGGATAATTAGGGTTGACGGCCATAATACATTCAATGAGTAGCTGGCCAAGTTCATCGGTTTCAAAGGCCCCTGTATAGGTAATGACACGACCATTACGCTCCGCTTCCTTCCGATGTACTCCCCATACGAGTTGGAGCGTGTACGAATAGGAATCTGCAAGCCCTTCGGACTTACTATCCATAAGGACTATAACGCATGGGCAATCCTCCTCGAGGGGAGCCCCTGCATCGTCATACCCTACAAATATGGATAATTCTTTTCCATACTTTTCTTTACAGAACTCATTGATACGATCATTATCCTTAATAGCCTCAACCCAGCGATTCGCAATCACTGCGAGTGGAATTGTCTGCATAGCTACCTCACTTTGTATACCCGATTACTTGTACCCCATGAAGTATTTCCAAGTGCATACTCGCCGATTTTCTTTTCAAGAAACGGTACGAGTTTAGGTTGAAGGGCGTTACGCATTGGCCCGAAGGTTTCACGAGGTTTAATGGTGAAGGTCGTTTTCCCCTTGGCCAACTGGAACCCATGCGCGAATAATTTCTTACGCATGTTTTCCGTAATTTCCTTGGTGTAGCCTTTCTCTATCTGTTCCCCTAATTTCTTAGCAGAATTAGATAGCCATCCAACTTTGACCGATTCAGACTTAGCGTCGTACTGGTACCCTACGGCTCGGTACATCTTACCAAGAGGCGTATACCCAACTGTGCCGGCTTTTACACCACTCGCGATAAGTTCATCACGAGACTTATGCGTCCAGCCTTCGCGGTCAGCCTTACCGCCTTTTCGATAAGCCCTACGAACCTTGGCGCCGAATGCTGCTTCGAGTTGTGCCCTCATAGCCGGTGGCATGAAGCTAGCATACTTCTTACCGCCTGGCGCTCCGGATTTGATGCCCTCCTTGATAGCCTTAGACATCATGAACCCCATCGACTTCATCGCCTTACGCATCCAATCTGGTTTCGTTTTAGCGATAAATTCAAGATACGGTGTGGCGCTATCGGTAATAGTGATAGGCTCGTTACTCATGGTCTCACCGTCCTTACGTTGGCCACGATTTCCAGGCAGTGCATCTTATCATCGCTATCGGAAATATGATCCACATACCACTTTTTGCCGTGGATATAGATTTCATCCTTCGTTTTAGGGCGTGGTATGTCTTTGGTTCGTATCCATATCTTAGCCTTATCAGCTAAGCCGGTTACAAATCCTGAACCCTTGCCATCGTACTCACCGATTTCCACGCTCGCCTTGATGGTCTTACCTTCATATGTGATTTTCTCACCAAATGCCCCCAGGAGGACGTTTTCATCGTATGTATACATATTTGTACCTCATAGGTTTAACGGGGGCGTAGGGCCCCCGTCATCCTCATAATATGGCTATTACTATGCGCCAACTTTGACAGCTTGCACTAGCATAACGGTAACAGTATCTTGTGTAGCAGTTTTTGGCGCTACCGCGATACCCAATGGTTTACCGCCAGTTTTAACCGCTTTATCTGTCAAGAAGTTAACTACGTCACCGACTTCAAAAGTATCAGCCTTTTCAGCGTTTACTTTGAATACACCAGTTACTTTAATGGCGCCGACTTCACCTTGTTTCATATCGGTGATAGCTACACCGTGAAGTGCGCCTGCTTCTACGATATTACCGGCTTTGACTTCTGCAGTTGCAGTAATGTCAATGCGGTCAGTTTCTTGTACGAATTGTGTCATCATATATCGTTACCCCCTAATTATTTACCTGCATTTTTGTAAAGGCCACGGAAATCAAGTGCACGTACGCCTACATCCAATGCAACTTTATATTCGATACCATCTACATCAAAACCTTGACGAGTTTCTAAGCGTGGAGCTTCTACACCGTTCAAGAATGTAGTTTCGATTGTATCGTGTTGAGTTGCATCCGCTACTAAGTACCATGCATCTGGGTCAGTGATTTCTGCATCAGCGATAACAGTGAATCGACCTTTGTATGGATTAAACACACCGGAGTTAATTCCTGCCACGTCTGCAGTGGAGTTCACGAGTTGGTACGCTACCACTTCAAGTTCAGGTGGAACGATTAAGTATTTAGGTATGATGTTAAGTGTAGCAGTGCCTTGGATACCCTTTTGACGGCGCATAGCGGTTACTGCTTTAGCAATAGCTTTAACAGATAATGCTTCGCCTGTGGATGCAACGTTACCATGTTTGCTGTTAAACAATGCAACACCATCGTCCATCACTACGTCGCCTGTCAATTGTGCGTATACCATTTTGTTAACCAAGCGTTTAGCCGCGGAGCCGAAACGCGTTGCGATAGCGGAGAACATACCAAGGTCATCGTTGATGATAGCTTGACGTGTTAAGCTGAATAATTTGCCGTAAGTAGCGACTTTAGTACGCGCGGAAGCTTCCTTGAATGTCATAGCTTTGAATTGGCTACCTTCTGGAACTAATTCCAAGTCACCTGCTTCAGACAACGCTACGCGTGTAGCTTCCTTAAAGTCGCGGTTAGAGCCTTTACCCGCCCATAGTTGGTAAGTAGTTTCTGCTTCGTTAAAGCCGTTCATTACGGATTTATTTGCCAAGTTAGACATGATAGCTGGGAATGTGGATGTGGAGTTAATAGCTTCACGCGCCAATTCCAAATTATCGCCAAAGTTAGCACGAAGGCCTTCACGTTGTAATGCTTCACGTGCTAATTCAACTAAGGAATGTGCACGTAATTCGTTAGCACCTGGTGCCGGTTCAGCTACTTGAATACCTGCCGCCATTAATACTGCATCTTGTGCAGCTGCACGGAATTTATCGGATTCGGATTCGCCCATTTTAACGGACACGCCTGCGTTACGTGCGCGCAATTGGTCCATAACCATCGCACGAGCTTCGTCAACGGATTTGCCCAATACGATTGCTTCGTCTGCGCCTTCAACATCGAAGTCACGGAACATAGCCGTAATTTCGGAAGTACGTTTACGTTCTTCTTCCATAGCTTTTGCCAATTGTTCTTTTGTGATACCGCCTTCAACTGGAGCGGATTTCACTTCTGGAGTTTCAGTCAATTTTTCTTGTTCATCCATACCTTTGTTTTCCTCCTGTGTGTCAATACTTGTATGAATTTGAATATCATCTGCACTGCGACCTACGCCGACCGTAGGGTCTGCAGGTACGGATACAATGCTGATTTCTAAAGGTTCCCAATCGGTGATGACGTATGCCGGGCCAGTGAAACGGCCATTCGTGGAAGTAGTACTATCATCTTCTAACACTTCGTAGCGGTTAATAGCGTATCCAACGCTAACCCCTTGAAGTGTTCCGGATTGGACTTTCTTAAATATGGCGTCGGATTGTTCATCTTCGTCAAAGCGTACTAGCGCTTTACCTCGATTATCTTCAATCCACACCTTTTCGATGTGCCCCACGACCGCATCACGGTCATGGTTAAATAGCACGGTACCTAAGCCATCGTTAAATCTATCAAGATTGATACATTCTTCATCATGGCAAAGGATTTCATCGCCGAACCAACGGCCATATGGCGTTTCGGAGGAGAAGGAAAGTTCTACCGTCCGATTGTCGGAGTCGACTTGGTCAATCGTAGATTCACGGCAATAATTACCTTGAACGCTACGTTTTTCATTTTCGTCCATTGCTAGCCATCAGCTCCTTCCTGTGATTGTTGGACGCTATCGTCACTATCTGGGTCCATCAATGGTTGCAACTCACTGGAATAATCTAGTAACACCCCGAGCTCCTTGGCTCTATCCTGTTCAAGTTTCCGTTGTTCAAGAACTTCCTCCCAATCACGCCCAGATGCTGCGCACACATCCTCTAAGGTTGTAAGGCCGGATTTGATAGCTTCCTTATTGGCAGACACTTCCTTCACTGGGTCTATCCAAGACCACCCTGGCGCAAGCCAAGATACTTCTTGATACTTGTCTTTATTTGCCAAGTAGTCCGATGGTAGTTCGCCAGCTAGGTACAGTGCGTCAATAAAGGCTTTCCAAATCGGCATGCAAAAGTGTGCGATAACAAATTCTTGCCATTGTCGGAAGGTCTTTTGGTCCTCTAACAGATTTTGCCTTGCCGCTGAGAAGTTACCAGATATATTACGAGCCACGATATCCGCGCTCATTCCTAGACCGGAGGAAATTCTCCGAGTCTGAGTTGCCGAGTATTCACTCGCAGTTCCTGCATTACGTTTAGGGTCTGCGAACTCAATGGATTCACCAGGGCTAAGGTGTCTAACCATACCTGGTGCTAGTGTCATATTAGGACGACCTTTACTATCACGTGGTAGCATCGCCGTTTGACGTGCTGAGTTTTGAGACGTTATAAACGCGCTATAACAGGCTGATACACGTGCAGCAATTAAATCTGCGTCCATGTATTCATCAATGTCATGGATACGGCGAAGTACTAATGCCAGGTGACTCATCCCTCGAAGTTGAGAGGTACGAGTAGGCTTGAATAATAAGAACGCCTGGTTAGTAGTTAGCCGTAATGCGTCGAAACTGCGTAACCCCATTGGGTCGCTTTGGTATACGTGATACGCAACTGGTCTCCCATATTCGTTAACCTCCACGCCGTTAATGATGTTATTCTTACCGTTTTGTAAGCTAACCGCTCCGATATTCTCCGCCTCAATCAATTGGATTGATAAGGGCAAGTACTCACCTTGTGCGGTTTTGTTAACTAAAATCTCGCCATCGTAGAGCATCCGTCGCAACGCGATAGACTGCAATTCGTAAAAGTTGGACATTCCTCGGACATCCGCGTTTTCAGCGTCGGTCCATTTGTCCCATGCTTTTTCGATTTTGTTGTTAAGGTTCGTGTTTAGCTTACCTTTACCGCTTCTAACTTTTGCCTGTGGCTTAATCCCAACACCAATGACGTTACGGATCAGCGCTGTAACTACAGACTCAGCCAGGTCGCTGTTCATTTCAGCTGCACGAGCTCGACCTCGAATAAGATCACGTGCACCGGTGGCCAACTGCTCGGCGGTGCCATAAGCAGGTTGCCAGTCGCTACTCAATCGGTCCATTGACGCCGCATCATATTGGCGGATAGCCTCTCGTGCTGCGATACGATTAAGCGCCCTCTCAGGGCTAACCCAACCGATTACCTTATCTAAGATATTCATCGTCCACCCCATGTCACGTATGCATCGCTTTGGAAGCCGTTCGCTTCCTCATGAACACGTTGCATTAACGTTTGTTCTCGTGCATATAACACAGGAAGGTCAATCGCTTTGAACCGTTTACCACCAATCTGTAACTCGGAGTATCCTTTTGTTTCGATATCCTCGATGACTTCACGGATACGGTCCAATTGTTCATTTACATCGCTCATGGTTCACCTCCTTATCTAAACCAATGGTTCGTATTTCCCATTCCTACACCGTAGTCGATATCCTCGGTTACGGAATTGGATTCTTCGTATTCCTCGGGTTCCGTTAAATACTTCACCCCTGCAATATCTGCGACTGCAGCATTGTATGTACATGTATCTAGCAAGTGATTCGTAGGGTGCCCGGTAAGTGGTTTCCACTGCACCGTAACCTCACCCGTTTTCACATTGCGGATTTCTTGTTTTTCTTCCGACCGGAGATGGTCGGTATATTCCTGTGGACAATCCTTGAACAGATGGATTGTACCGACCTCATCAGTTGGCCGTACCATCCGAGCAAATATGAAGTCCTTCCAGTAGTCCGTATTAAGGACGTACAATTTAAGGCCTCCGATAACGCCCTTCTCAACGCTTGACATTGAGTACGGAGCCGTTAGGGTCTTATGATTTGACGAACCTTTTAACGGAATACATATTTCCGGGAACCTTGCACAGAATTGGTACACCTCATCAGTTCTGAAGCCTGAGTCAATGCCCGCCTTCATCACCTGTCTAGGTTCGCCATATTCTGTTGGATATTCCCTGTTGACTATGATTTCTTCTAAATCATCCCATGTGCTAGCTTGTCCATAATCGATAAGATAGGACTTCACGCCTGGTGCGTAGGCCCTAACCTCCCACCAGAAGTGGTCAAGCTGTACGTCAACACTAGCGATAAGTAGCGTGGCTTTATCCGGTACTACGCCACGCTCATAGGTTGATTCCGTGAAATGTAGCGTTTGTGTGCTTTTCGTCTTAGCACTTCGCCAAGGTTCTGCTAGCCATGAGTTAATAAAGTTCATAAGCTGGTCCGGGAAGTCCTTTGATGTAAAGAACTCGTACGCAACTTTCCCAAAGGCTATCCATGGGGAGTACAAGGACGATAAGTGATAGCCAACCGAACGCACTCGACAATCGGGTTCGTTTTCGGTTCGCCATTCTCCGTTACGGAGCATATCCATTTTGTGCTTATCGTGTATCGCTTTCTTACAGTGCACGCATTCATAATAGGCGGTGTCCCTGATGCGGTCCTTATTGCCTTTAGCCTCATCGGGCCATTTAATCTGTTTGAACACGAGTTTTTGATACTCACCACAGTGTGGGCACGGTACGTAGTACTCTTTCTGTGCATGAGCCTGTTTGAAAGCGGTCCAGATATTGCCATTCTCGACTGTTGGAGTTGATACCATCACGTGTTTGGCATCAACGAACGTCTTTGTACGTTCTGTTGCCAACTTAATCGGATTCGCTTCTTTACCGGAAAATACTGGATACTTATCAACTTCATCGAAGAACACATACTTGATAGCTCTTGATGCTAGACTCGATGGAGAGTTAGCACCAGATAATACCATGTAGTTTCCCGTATTGAAGTTAAGCTCTAACTTTGAACTCAAATTCTCGTCATACATGTTAGCCAATGGTTCCGTGTTCGTGATCATTGGTTGAACACGTTTATCACTATTGAATTTCGCCAACATTTCGGTTGGATATACCATCATTACAGGTGCTTTTGATTGATGAAGTGCGAACCCTATCATATTGAGTTCAGCTTCCGTCTTACCAATCTGCGCGCCGAAGCACAGTACAATCGATTCAATCAGATTGTTATTGAGCATATCCATAGGCTCTCTTAAATATGGAGTTCGGTGCGTGTGCCATGGCCCGGGTTCTGCACTAGTGCTTGGGAGTACTCTGAACTTATCGGCCCATGTGGAAACGGTGTACCGCTCCGGAGGCTTGAATGCTTCGAGCTCTTGAAGTGTCCACGTAAACGAAGTACTAGAATTGTGTGATGAATTGCAATGACATTGTTTATTCGGATTCCTGGAATCTTTAGAATTAACTTTTCTTCGTTTTCGTGTAGACGCCGTCGCGCGCGTAGCTTTCGAGGTACTCGTTGACACACTCATTCACCGTCCTCTCTACAATCACCCTTGTTTCTGCATCTGGAAATTCTTTGCTAACCGCTTTGGGTAACAGACTAAGGGATGATTTCAATTCGTTAACACGTCCAGTCCATTCACGAGTTACATCCTCGGCAGCAATATATTGGCCCTCAAGGACTTCGTTCATTCGCTTTTCGCGTTTCGCTTTGGCTTCTTTGTAATCAGCCTCAGCTTCAAGTTTTCTTTGAGCAGCGGATTTCGTTCCATCCTTATCCTTTGACATCCCTAGCCATACAAGAACTTCACGAACGTTCCACCAACCCGTTGCCACCTTCGGCATACCCGCGCGATTGTGGCGTGATATCATTTCCGGACCGAGGTCCAGTATTTGGCATAACACTTTTGTGGTAACGATGATCTCGCCATTGTCATCGAACTTGACTTTTGGTCTTTCAACGGCCATATTTGGACCTCCTTTCGTAAATGTCTATTAGTGGGGTACTTTCTACTTGAAAAAATTTTTCACAGGCGGACAAACATCGCGCGGAGGCGACCACCGGCGATTTTCCGTCGAGGAAGTACCTTTTATTTCAAAAATTTTTAAAAATAATTTTAAATCAATTTAGGGTATTTCTTTTCTAATTAAAGCTAACAAAAAGGACTACGCGGTTGTTCGTAGTCCTCAATGCTTCACTTCATTTGTGGGGCTACTGCCCAGGAGAGAAGTGTAAGTACATGAAAGGTATCACTATGAACTACCCTACAGTGCGTGGACACAGCGCTCGTTTCCGTATCCACACCCATAAGGTAACACAAAGTGCAACTATCATTTCATATCATGTTTTAGAAATTTTCAAAAAGTTTGCAAAAAGACTTGACAGCCATCTTCCTTATGCGGTAGACCTGGGGCTCGCTGTAGTGCATCGCCTCAATGACGTCCTTCATACCAAGGCCAAAGTAGTAGCGGTACTCAAGGAATGTGCGTTCGCAATCACTCGGCACTTGATGAATGATAGCCCATAGCTCATATCGTTCTCTTGATAGTCGCCTTGACTCCTCAAGCAGATCACGATACGCCGTCTTAAGATTTAGCTGTTGCTCTTCGGTGATAGGATACTCACTTCGTGCTTCTTGCTCCAGTCGCTGCAGATGCGCCTCGACGTCAGTTATTCGTCTATGGCTATCCATCAGCCTTTGCAGTTTCTTTATTCCAGGATGTGCCCCCTTACTCGTACGTTTGCCCATACGTTCACATCCTATCAATACTATCCTGTGTCATATATAATCCATCCCTTCTACAATTTTGTACAGCTCATCGACTTCATCCTCTATTGCTTCCAATGTATCGGTAGCTTCATCCCAACGCTCGTCATGATACCAAGGATACGAATATGTCTTATCATCGAATTGGTCATTACCCGCTTCCTTATATTCGCGGATGACTTCTTCGCTTCGTACATACGCCATCTCGTACTGTTCCTCCAAGTAGTTAACATATCGAACAGTAACTATGTATAAGTCATCCAGGTAATGCCCGTGGTCATGTAGCAGTTTCTCAAAACTAGCACTGGTATGCATAGGCTACTCTCCGGTAATCCAGCTTAAGAACACGCCTGCCTTTGCTAGGTCCTGAACTTCTTTCGCCGGATCCTTACGGCCTGCTCGAAGGGAATACTTTAATGCGTTACCCTTACACCATCCTTTGAACTCTTCTGGTGTCAATACAGCACGAATGACGTCAACGCTTTCAACTGTTAGCCCTGGCAATGTATAATGCGATGGATGGTGTACCGCATCGTTCATTGTATCTGTAGGCTTACCGTCGGTTACTGATACACCAATCGTAGGCGCTTCATCTGCTACCGGCTTAGGCTCAATATTGCCATACTGCTTAACCTTATCTTCTTCCGTGGCCACGCGTATCGTATCTTTTGCTTTTGCCTTAGTCTCAGCGGGTTTCACTTTAGGCTGCGCCTTATATTCATGTTTCAAAGCTTCTCGACATTCCGGACAGTTAACAGCAGGTCGACCTTTGCCAGTTTGCTGAAACTCCTTGCCACACATCTTACACGTAGTCATTTTAGGCGACGCCTCTGTAGTAGGTGTGGCTTCTGTCTTTTTACTGTCTTTTACAGTCGCCTTACTGTCTTTTACTGTCTCCTTACTGTCTTTCCCTTTGATAATGCTCATGATATCGTTGAACCCTTCCTTACAAGTAGGGCACTCTTGTTCGTTGCCCTTAGCCTGGAATAGGCTTCCGCAGGTCTTACATATTCTGCTCATAGTGTTATCCTTCCCTTTTGTCGCATTGTAAACGATATTCGCGTTCATCCATAACCGTGAAATCTGTCACGCGAAATTCCCCTGGTATGCACTTGTCCACATTAACCATGCATACCTCATCACCTCCATCAATCGTAAATGGATTTTTATAAACGGGTTGCCATGGAGTTCTAGCCAATTCTTTCGATATTGTGGAGTATACTTGGCGCCAAGTCATCGCAGACACTCTAGCGCCATCATGAAAAAGGCCTTCCACATTTACACACACATCTGATATTGGCATAACTAGCCAACCCAAGGGTCTATATAATCCGGCAGGGCTCACGTATACCTGCACATACGCTAATAGTTTCTTCATAATGTTATCCTTTCAAGCATTGATTACACATTTTCTTGTACACATCAACATACGTTTCTCCCTTATCTCCGTTATATGTAACTTCGATATATTTTTTGATATATACACCGCTTACCAATGCTTTCCAGTTTTGTAACGTTTTGCAGAACCATACTACATACATATCACTAGGTTCTAGTCTATCAGCACTGCAAATTAACTCGTTTAATAAAACTGTTCTTGCTGCATTGATTGCTTTTTCTTGTAATTCGTACATATCTTTATTCTCCTTTGATTTTAGTTCAGTTAGTGGATTCATATCACCAGCTGTTATCCTTTCACATATTTATCAATCCGTGCCTTCAATGACTGAAGGACATATTCTTGTGCTTCGTCTTTCTTCTCTAACGCTTCCATCATATCCTCATCCCGTGTGCCTACGGATATAAGGTGATGGATGATTACCTTTTCATTTTGCCCTTGGCGGTGTAACCGCTTGTTCGCTTGTTGATATAATTCAAGGCTCCAGTTAAGCCCAAACCATATCACGTGGTTACCGCCGTCTTGTAAATTAAGCCCATAGGCAGTTGATGCGGGATGCGCTAGCAGTACATCAATCTTGCCGGCGTTCCAATCGAACTCTTCATCGGCACCTTTTAACTCCCGTACACGCAGATCCGTTTTTGCTAGGGCCTCCTTCAACCTGGCACAATCATGCTTGAAGTTATAGAACACTAACGCCGGCTTACCATGTAGCTGTTCGATAAGCTCCATGAAGGCTTCTATCTTGCAATCATGAATTTCATGGACATTCCGTTCATCATCATATACAGCACCGTTAGCCAACTGTTGAAGCTTATTGGATAATGCTGCCGCACTCATGGCGGTGATTTCTTCATCTGCTCCAAATACTTCAAGGACAGCATCACGTTCCATGCTTTCATAGGCTTTCTTCGCTTTAGCATCTAACACCACAGGCACCGTATCATACACAATCGGTGGTAGGTCTAAGTAATCGCTAGCCTTCATCGAGATACATAATGGCGCTATGGCTGACATAATCGCATCATCTGTATTCGCCTTCGGCTTATAGCTGTAGATCACATCACGACCTCGTTGGTCCGGGTCAAAATAATGTTCCCTAAACGCGGTGTAGGTCTTACCTAATGTTTGGCCACGGTCTAATAAGTAGACCTGGGCCCATAGGTCAATCAACCCATTCGGTGATGGTGTACCTGTCAATAGCACCATACGGTTGATATGATTGTACATGTTCGATAAGTCCTTGAATCGTTTGGCACGATGAGATTTAAAAGAACTAGATTCATCGACTACCACCATATCGAATGGCCAGGCGTTTTTATAGTAGCTAACCAGCCACGAGACATTCTCGCGATTGATGATGTAGATATCCGCCGGTGTATTTAGTGCTTGTATGCGTTTCTTTAACGGACCTAGAACTGTGGATATTCTAAGAATACCAACGCCGTCCCATTTGGCCGCTTCACGTTGCCAGGTTGCTTCCGCCACTTTCTTAGGCGCTATGATAAGCACCTTCTTAACTTGAAAGTAGTTGTATTTCAACTGGTAAATAGCGGATAGGGTTATGATGGTTTTTCCTAAGCCCATATCAAGGAATAGGCCAAGCTTATTTTGTTTGACTACCCTATCGATACAATACTTTTGATAGGGATGTGGATTAAATTTCACTATAGCCCTCCTAATCCTTAACTGTGCATCCGTACTTTGCCTTCTGCATTTTGTGACGGATCTTTCGAACGTTTGTCATGATATATGACTGTACGACGGTATCATCATGATCCTTCGCTTTTTCATATTTGCTAAGTAATTTGTACAAGCTGTACGCGGTACACATTCCATGACATCCAGGTGTACGCCGGTTACAATCCTTACACGGAACTCTCGCCATGAATACCACCTTCATTCGTTAAGTAGTCCTTAACGGCCTCAGGGCCATAAAGGATATAGACGGTCTGCAGTAGGCTCAATAGTTTCTTACACTGCACATCCTGTAGTTGACTTAATCGCCCCCTGGTCGTTTTCAGCTCCACAAATTGGACTGTACCATCTGGCCATATCACAATCCGATCAGGCACCCCAACATTGCCAGGCGATACAAACTTATAAGCCTTACCGCCCAACTCTCTAACACCCCGAACCAATTTCTGTTCGACTAGTTTTTCAAGCATTATCACACCTCCATTTTGAGATTCTCATTTAGAGGGGCAACAAAAACGACATGGATTTACACACATATGTGTATATACCCTATTTAACCCCTATTAACCCCTTAAACGTACTTAAATTTATATATTTTTACTATATATATATATAAATGTTGCGTTTTATATATATAAGTACTATAAACATAGATAAATACTAGGTTTGTTACCGCAACATTCTCCGCAACATTCCCGCAACATTGGGGCAACATTCTATTTTTTTGTCGCAACATTCTTTTTGAGAAAATCAACGATTGTTGCGGAATGTTGCGCCCATTTTTTACATCATTCCTGGGATGATTTCAAAGCCTCGTTGGTCACCATACGGACCATATTTTCTAACCTTGTCATACCGGATTAAGAACGGTATGTTATCTAAAATTTGATTAATTTCTCGGCTATCGGCTTTTTTCATCCAGGATAATTCTTTATTAAAACATTCACACCAAATTTCAGCTGCACATATACGATCCCTTAGTACTAATTCTTGGCCGGGTACCGCATGCGTTGCGGATAATTGCATCCGTCTAGCACTAATCGATAGCGCCTGCCAATTCTCAGGTACTTTCTGTTTCAAGAACTCAGCTACCACCCCTGCTTTAGCGTTTCCTTCCATATGGCTTTCACGTGCTACATTTGCAAGGCGAAGTACTTCCTCATTATCTTCAATAATTAAGCTTTCCCCTTGGCGGTATCTAGCTTTGGCTTCCGCCCACAGCTGATCCACTTCACCGGGTAAATTCTTAAATACGTTTTTTGTTGGTTTCTTTAAACCAAGTTGTATTGGCCAAAATCTGCGGTTACCCGTAATATCCTTTAAGAACTCGTGTTGGTTAGTAGAACCAAAGAATACGCATTGACGTGGGTATTCTTCTGTGCGTCGACCATACGCCTTACGGAATACATCGACCTGGCGTGATAAGAATTGTTTCGATGCAGCATCTTCCGCCTTTGAGTATCCGGTCATTTCACCGCCTTCAACTATCCAACTATTCTGAATGCTTTCTGCAGCTTCTTTACCATCAAATGTATTAAGCCCATCAGCGTACCAATCCTTGCCCATTAATCGAATAAGAGATGATTTCCCTATTCCTTGGGCGCCGACTAATACTGGCATTGTGTCATACTTGCATCCAGGCTCGTAGGCACGTGCTACTGCAGCTACGAAGGCCTTACGGCCTACCGCACGGGTATACACGTTATCCTCAGCCCCTAGGTAATCGATAAATATTGCATCTAAGCGTTCCACACCATCCCAGGTGAGACTGTCTAAATAATCGGTCACTGGGTTGAATGCGTTCTGTTTCGCTATCAGTAACACACTATCAAGGACTTTATCCTTACCGGTGATATCGAATCGGTTCTCAAGGTACCACTGGATACCACTATCATCGGTGTCAGTCCAAATACGTTTACCATGCTCTGATAGGGCCCATGGTAAGGCACCCATAGCCATATACCGACTACCGAACTTATCGTATGCGATACGCCCCTTGATGGCCGGGTCATGCGTTAATATCTTAAGAATATTATCACGCGTTTTCTTAAGTCCTTGATTCTCGTTATATTTAAGGTCTGCGGACTTCATCCATTCAGTCTCGAGCATAGCGTTGGCGTCAAGGTCGGTTACGTCCGTAGTATTAGAATTACTTATCGATTCTTGGAACACGTTCGTAGCTGACTCGCGTGCACGTTCTTGCTGGATACTGATTGCCACCTCTGAGTCCTCAAAGGCAAGCTTACTCATCGCAAGGAATGATGGCATCTTATGAGGTGGTGTGCCGTCCTTGGCCGTCTCGTCGAGGTCATGGAACTTATGAAGTCGAACTAGGTCAAATGCATTCACGAGTTGGCCACCGCAGGGGTCCGTATTGTGATGCGAATATAAGAACTTATCGTCATCGTAGATTACCGCACCGCCGATGGTCGAGCCTTCGACGTAGGTTAGTCGGTCGTTGGAGCCGTCAACATATGTGTACGCGTTAGGTAAGAACGTATCGATTGCTTCACGGATGCCATACTGCCTACAAAAGGCGCCTACGATGCCATGTTTCGTCAATGGGTCTTGTTGCTTCGTAAGAAGCTGTTTCACTCTGACAGAAGTCTCAGAACCTGGCACCTGTGGCCATGACGCCACGTCCCGCCAATCGGAGTATTCTGCTAGTATGCCGTCTGCCGATAAGAACGGCTTATCTGCAAATCGGAACACATATTGTGCATCGCTAGAACATCCTGGCCAGTACATAAGCCTCGAGGCTTCGAACGTGGTCGAGTCCATCATGCCGATGCCGATTAGGCTGGCCACCTTACGAGCAATTGGCTCGTACTCGTCCGGTGTCATGGTGCGGTCGGTTGGAATGACTACCCGTAACCGTGGCCGGTGTGGCGTGTGTGAACGAGTACTGTACACGACATACGCCATACCTAAAGTGTCCACTGTACGCACCACATTATCCGTTTGGCCAGGCTCAATAGCGTCAAGGTCAAGCGTAATAAGGTCACGACCGGTGACGTTAATTGCCTTACGTTGTAATCCGATTAAGCTACCACCGACGAACCCGCCGATATCCTTCAACTTAGCCTGTGCTGACTTTGGTAGTTGATGATATTGCTCAACTGTCTCCGTAGTACGCTGAGGAGTACGTAGCCGTTCGATAAACTCGGACCACATAAGCTCTGTTTGAATCCATTGTTTAGACGTGCGACTTTGGCCTACGCTAATTATTAGTTTTTTATCATTAATCATATGGCCAACGCCCTTTCTAATCCTTCATATAATAATCACTGGTAAACCCGGCGGCAGAAAGGTGTAACCCTTCCGCCCAGGGAATCGGAGCTCCAAATATCGCGTTAACCTTATCCAGTGTTTCATCCTTACCTTCGGCCGGTATTTCCATAACAGCCTCATCGTGGATGTGCATAGTGATTGGGTATCCGGCTATCGTCAATCGACGTAATGTTACGGCCAGGCAGTCACGAGCCACGGCTTGTGTAATGTTTTCGACTAACTTGCCACCGTAGGTACTATCATCCACCCAGGCGTTGTTGAACTGCGCCTTGAAATGGACGGCGTCCTTACCGAATTGGTTTTCCTTGATGTACGCCCCTGGGTAGAACAACTTCCGCCCGCTTGGTAGTTCAATCGTCATGTAGCGATAGCCGTATATCGGATCAATTTCTAATCGAAATATAATGCCATGGTCTATCCCCATAGGGTTGCCAGTGGTCACCGTATACACAGCCGCGTTTTCTACTTGATACCATAAATCGCGAATCCGTGGTGAGGCTTCTCGCCATAACCTTACAATGTCCGGAAGTTCTTCTTCCGATAGCCCCATATCAAGGGCACCCATAGCCTTTAAAGCATTAACGCCACCTTGATAGCCAAGGGCTAATTCTGCGACCTTACCTTTTTGGCGAAGGTGTCCGTTTTCGCCGTGTTTCACGACCGGAACGCCAAACATCGAGGACGCCGAAGCACAGTAGATATCACCATCATGAGCGAATACCTGTTGACGCCACTGCTCACCGCTTAGCCAGGCGATAACCCGTGCTTCAATAGCGGAGAAGTCAGCCACGCATAATGTCTTACCCTCTGGGGCGATAATAGCCGTACGGATTAATTGTGAGAGCGTATCGGCTACATCACCATATAAGAGTTCGAGCCCTACACGATTACGATGTGTCACGAGGGAACGTGCGACATCAAGTGTTTCGATGTAGTTTCTTGGTAGATTTTGAACTTGTATGAGCCGTCCTGCCCATCTCCCCGTACGATTGGCTCCGTAGAACTGTAACACGCCCCTAAGGCGATAATCTGAGCCCCAGGACTCTTCCATTTTGACGTACTTTGATACCGAGGACTTGGCCAGTTTTTTGCGTAACGTAAGAACGCGTTTGGCCACTTGATTAATATCACTCTTGAGAGCGCCATCAACGGTATCCTTCGTTAAGTTTGGAAGGTTAGCCCCTGTGTTGGTGTTGATCCAATTGAGGAGCGCTTGCGTAGAATTAGGATTGGCCAAGCGTGTAATCTCCTGTGCCTCCTTGGTAAGGATGTTCGTGTTTTCTTCATCGATACAAAGGGCGCCGATAACCAGGTCATGGTCGATAAGTACACCACGATTATTAATTTCAATATCGATGTACCAATCATTCCAAGTCTCATCAGGTACGGGGAACGATGCAATCCGTTTGTAACATTCCATTTCAGTGACTACGTCTTGACGATTGTATTCGACGTAGGTTCGCCATTTCTCCGGCTCATGATGTGGTAGATTACGAGTTCGACCTCCATTAGATTTGGTCGGATTACATGGAATACTAAAATATCGAATTAAAGCCTTGCCGGCTTTATCCTTTAATTTATTTTGAGGTAATCCTAAAGCTACGCCTAACTTAGCAAGGCCCATAGGATACCCTAAATAGGCTCCATGAATCATCGTGCAGTGCCATTGGCGTAATGGAGTAGTGTATCCGGCTTTATTTAAACAGGTGATTTCAAACTGCGCATTATAGGCATGTTTAATGACGTCCGGATTCTGTAAGTCTGCAATCACCTCATCCGGTATTGTTTCACCTTGTGCTAGATCCACAACTTCAACCTGGCCAAAGTCGTACGCATATGCGAATAGGAGGATTGAAAAATCCTCCGCTTCGACATATTTGTATACCCCTGCGCCAATGGCATTTGACGAAAACGTCTCTATGTCAATGCTTAGGTGGCTCATAATGGCCACCTATTACATTGGAAGGCCAGTTACAGGGTTGATAGCTTGCACTGCTTCAGCACCACCAAATACATTTGCTGCGCTTCCTTGCGGAGCACCGAATACGGATGCAGCGGATGCAGGTTGGCCACCACCAAGAGGTTCACCATCACGTACTTTTTGTACAGGGCCTAAACCAGCAGAAATGCCAGAGGATTGGTTATTGTAGAAGTAGAAGTTAACCAATACGTTGGCATACATGCCAGAATATACTTGGCCAGGTTCAGTAAGGGGTTGACCTTGAAGGTCGACCACTTCAGGTTTGAATTTCATGGATTGAGACGCGTTGAACACATAATGACCTTTACATTCAGGGCCGTATTCTTTGCCCCCTGGCGTATATCCATCACCATCGTGAATCGGTGTTTTAGGTTGCGCCGGTACTTTGGCGCCATGTTTCACACGAGCGTCAGCAATAGCTGCTTCAATAGCTTGATTGATAGCTTGTACTTGTGCTGTATCCGATTTAGGTACAAGGATCATAGCGCTATATTTGGCTTCACTAAAATTGTTAGGATTAGTATATGGTTCAAGTAAATGAACAAAGGATAAACGTACGTTTTGTAAAAGTACTTCTGTTGGTTTGCATTGGAATGCCATAATTAGATACCTCCATTGGTATTAAACACTTGCGCCGCACTAGGTTGATTCGTGATGCGTGGGCGCTTATCCGTATCAACTACAAGAGTAGGTTTGCCAGGATTCTTAACGACCTGGTCGCCTACGAGTTCATTAAATTCCTTCTTACCGATAGCTTTTTCAATTTGAGCCAAGGTAAGAACCTTACGCTCATAGAGGATAGATTCATCTACCCCACCATTGATAAGGGTTTGAATGGCAGTATCGCCGTCTTGGAACGCTCTGGAGCCTCTGCCCTCTACGGCTTTCCAACCAGGCACCTCCGCACCGGCTAAGGATTCAGATAAAGCGTATTCCTTGATATCCTTGTACCAGGATTCGATATCTTTGCCATGTTCTAGGTAGGTACCTAGTTCTTCAAGGCTAATCAGACGAGGGTCTTGGTTCGTGAACACGTGCATCGCATCGAAATGCTCACATCGTGTTCGACATTGAGCTTTTGCCCTACAGAACCCACACCAGGCACCGGCCTCAAACGTGTGGCCCTCCATTTCGTAGGCCTCCTTAGCCTTTGGCGTAACTACCTCCTCACCCCATTTACGGAGGTCATCGGAGGATATTTCAAACTCTGAAATGTTATTAACACGAGGCTGTACAATTGCCATCTTGATAGTATTGAACTTATACAAGAGACTATAATCGTGCATCGCCCCGAGGGCGTATAGCATCATCTGTGGATTATGATCCGCATCAACTACAACACCTTTACCGTGTTTATAGTCAATAATGTGGAGCGTATCACCGGCTAAGATGATACAGTCAGCCGTGCCAAATCCTTCAGGTACATATTGGCTAAAGTCAACCCGCTTTTCGATAACCACTACCGGGGCGACTTTGTAACTTAGCATGATGGACTTGATGTATTCGAGATAGACGTCTGTGGTTTCGTCCATTTCAGGCGCCCATAACTCATTTTTCTTGATTTTGTTATAGGCCCTTGTGTAAGTACCTTTTGCCATTGTGGTAGTGTATTTTTTAAGTTTTAATTCACATAGTTCATGCGCCAGGGTTCCTTCTTTTGCATACTCAGACGTAGTATCCGGGAAGGTCGCCTCTAAACGAGGCGCCCCTGTACAATGTAACCACCGATGGGAACTTGATGCGCTTAGTAGCGCATGGCCAGCCATTAGATTCGAGCCCCCATGTTGCGAAGGTCAACTACGAGATTAGGGAACTGGTCTTTTGGAAGTTCAGGAAGGCTTGCCACTTTGTACTTTTGCATTAACCCTACGATTTCATTCGTGCGACCTGCATCCATTAATGGTTGCAAGGCCACTTGAATTTCTTCCAAGGTATATTCCTTAACCGGTGCTACAGGTACAGCCGGAGTAGGCGGTGTTTGCACTGGATCTGGATGTGTTTGTAATGGCGCAGATGTCGGTACCACAGGTGCTACTGGAGTAGGTTGAGCGACTGGAGCCACCGGCGGAGCTTGGACTGTGGCGGGCACCACAGGAGCTGTGGGCGGTTCTTCCGTCGTAGGTATATTACTGTAGCTGAGGAACATTTTAAGTTCTTCACAAAGGGATACATAGTTTTTTGCTTCAAAAGTAACTCTAATCATGAGAAAATCCTTTCTGATTAATATTTAAATAATGCCGTGAACGCGTAGCAGCATGAGAACACAAACACCTAAGATGATGAATACGACTTGGCACGCTCTAGCCACCAAGGTATCAATCTTAGTAAGTCGCTCCGTAACAATCTTTTCACGTTTAGATTGTTCCCGTAGGGAGCTTCTAACATCCCACGGACTAGGCGGAGCGGTTTTACGTGTCTCAGGCGAAATCAGCTGCTCTATTGTAGTATCTTTCACTATCCGTTTTCTTCTATTTTTCCGAGCCATTCAAGCCACCCCTAAGATAATTTTTGGTTTGGCTTCGTAAAGCCAGGCTTATCGATAAATTCCATAATCGCTCCGCATACGGCTTCTGCAAATTTGTGCGGATCATGGCTATGGCCATGAGTGATTGAAACAACTGCGCTAGCTAACATTGCGCCAAGTACCTTCTGGTCTGTTAATGTAGTTCTACATGCACAACGGCAGGAGCTGTAGTCTTTGCTCAAATCCATATTGATTGATAGTGTGTGAGTTTTAGGTTTATTCATAGTAACCTCCTAAATACGACGTTGAGCAGCAACTTCTTGCGTTAACTCATCCACTAAGCGTTCCAACTTGCTGATACGGCTTCGCGCATCTTTGGCTTCAGCGATGTAATCAGACCCTTTGCCCGTTTTAAAGGCAAGATTAATGGTGTATTGATTTTCAGCGCCTAAAGTAGCGCCTACGCCAATCATCAATCGCTCATTTGGACGGATAAACGCTCCAAGGGCTACGGCGTTGCTGTTACGATAATGGCCATAACTTACAGCATAGCTGACCTTATCGCTTCGGTTGAAATCCAAAGGATGAAGCCCTGCTAATGCTGCACTAGATGCGCCTAAACGGTTGACGCGTTGGTCTGTTGCGTTGAGACGGTTGTTAATTTCACCGGCCATATTATAGGTACGTTGTTCAAGTGCAGTAATGCGGCCTTCGTGATTAGCAGATGTGCCTTGAAGTGTGCTGATATCAGCCGTATTAGTATGCACCTTTGCACCGATGGTGTTGATTTCATCGTACGCAGCGTATAACTGGGAGCCGTTGACAGCGTCTAAACTGTCCGCTTCCACTCTACCGGCGGAAACGTTCTGTAACTGCCGGTTATACTGCGCCACGCCACCTGCACCTGTGCGAGCTTTGGAACCGAAGGATACGACTGCGCCAGGTTGCTCGCCTGCGAAGATGTGACGGGTGCCGTTAAGGTCTACCCCATCAACGCCTACCGCATCATCGGTCACCGCGTTGGTGCCGATAGCAACGGAATTTGCACGATCGGCTATTGTGTTGTTCCCGAAAGCTACGGCATCAGTTGCAAGGCTTTTTGCGTGTGTGCCAAACACTATTGCACCTTGGCCATTACTTTCAGAATTAGAGCCGAATACCAACTGCTCTTTATCAGCGCCTATTTTGTTGTTGTAGCCTACTACTGCGGACTGGCCACCTGCAACGGTGCCATTATTAGCACCAACTGCAACGGAGTTTTCTCCAGTCACATTGTTGGAACGGCCAAAGGCTACACTAGACTCGCCCGATACGAACGCGCCGTTACCGATAGCGACGCTGTCATAAGAGGCTGTTCGTGCCTGGTTACCGATAGCGATGGTGTATTCCACCAAGCTTTCGGCATGAGAGCCGAAGGCGAAGGAGTTACGGCCGGATGCTTTGGCATCGTTACCACCGGCGAAACCATTTTCGCCGGACACCGTATTATTCGTACCAAAGGCGATGCCATTAGGTGCGGATACTGTATTTTGAGTGCCTGCGATGAAGGCGGATGTAGCGTTTGTAGTTGTTGTATTATTCGTACCAATCACTAAGCTTGCGTCACCATTAGCGGTGCCATTAGGGCCTAAATTACTACCTTGTGCGAATACGTTAACCGCTAGTGCGGAGATTGCGAGCGTGGATACAATTACTTTCTTGTTCATAGTTCAAATACCTCGTATAATATAAGTGTCAAATTATTTTGATGTGGCCGTGTCAGTAGTTCCAGTACTGATGCGGTCGTTTTCTTTTGGGCGCTTAAGAATATCGAAGTCAGAAGGACCGCCAATATCAACTTGTGCGTGTGCCCAGGTGTCATAGTCGAATCCAAATTTCTTAAGCTCGACTACGGCTTGCTTACCTGAAGCGGAACGATCGATAATGCTATTCAATGCATTCCGTGCTGACTTCAACTTACGAATCTCAATTTCGTAAGGTTTGGCCACTTCAAGTACGGCGTGCCACTTTTGGCCCTTCTCGGAGTTAACATCCAAGTCGTCATACCACCATTCGTGGAGTGGTTTGCACATACGTTGGATGAAGTTATCCGCATCAGGTACTAGCTTATTCGCTAGCGTACCATAGCCCAGTTCTTCCAAACGTTGGGCGCCTTTCCGTGCCTCACGTAAGCCATTAATGACTTTGTGGAACGCTTCAGCAGCTGCTACACGTCCGTCAGCTTCAAGGCTAATGTAATGTGATTCGAGCGCTACGCTTTCCGCTTCTGTTTGTTCCAAGAGCCGAGCGTTGTACAGACTTCTGACAAAGGTCCGTACGTTGTTCTTTGTAGGGTTCTGCATAGGAACCTCCTTTCTGCTAAATTGCAAGATATACTACCGTTGGGCTCCGTACCAATTGGCCATCATTGCCCATGTGAGGGTTACCTCACTTAATACTGGCTAAAGTCAAATATCAATCCGATGTCGACGTTCAAGTTATCGGCCACGATAACAGCCTTCCTAAAGGACATCGATTTATTGGTGCCCTTGAGATGGCTGTATAGGGTTGCATAGTGCATACCGCACATCTCAGCGACGTCTTTGATGGATAATCCTTTATCGTCTAGCACCTTACGAAATACGTCTGGTTTTATGCGGTAGCCAAATCGATTGCCCCAGGTCTTTTGTTGAATCGAACACTGGTCGAATAAGAAGTCAATTCGTTGGCCAAGGCCATTAGCGACTAACCTGGCCGTGCATATCCTCACCGGTAAGTGCTTAGATAATTTGACCAGGGTCATCGGATTTACGCCGATAACTTCAGCGAAACTACATAACCCGTATGGTGTGTTATCGTAGATCAGTTTCTTAAGGTCGAAACTGTTCTTGAGTCGCATCATCGGGATGATGGGTTTCCGTCTCATCGTGTTCTCCTTTTGAGCCGTCTGATGGTTTGACCTTGCTCGGCCACAATCCATAAGGCTAGTCCTAAAGCGCATTGGACGAAATACTGAGTAAAGCCTATGCGGTCAATCTCGAGGCTACCAACGGAGCCCATAAGGATTAATCCGGCTACTAATTTAAGAAATGCATGCATCTTGGAACCTCCTTTGAATGTACTCTTCACTTCTCCCTGTTCGAGCCAGGTATGTTTCAAATCCGAACCGGTCAATGACGAAGGTTCGTTTCTTTCCTTTGCCATAGCAATAGGCGAAGGCTTTATAATGATTGTTAGCGATGCCCTCTCTAACCGCTGTAAGGGTTAGGCCTAAAACGCTAGCCATTTGTTTCACTGTGATAGTTGGATTCATAGTAGAATTAGCACCGTTGCAAAGTAGATGATGGCAACGACTAACGTTACAAAGGATAACAGTCCGAGTATTCG
>FLSB01331356.1_pt1 | contig 30896 bp, 21 predicted proteins | sample 1550551 | NCBI WGS metagenome assembly FLSB01 (sample SAMEA4031774, study PRJEB14383) | metagenome | biome: human; feature: oral; material: saliva | place: Philippines | collected 2014 | reverse complement strand
GCACCAACTTTAGGTGCCTTATCTTCGAAGCACTTATTAATAACCGCACTCTGTTTCTCTACCATCTTATCGAACAAGCTATTAACTCTTCATTCGATTCTCTTATCTCCTCCGAGGGAGTCAAATATGTTGTTTAATTGCATATACAAAGATACTAAAAAAACATGACATACGCAAGTATTTTACTGAGTATCAATGTATTATGATATTAAAAAGATGTGTAGAAAGAGTAGCCCTACGGGGGAGGGGGTTGGGGGTGGGGCCAGTTAGGACTACTATTGTTCTGCAGTTTTGTTCTTTTATTATAGTTCCTACAGTAAGCTCTCACCAAATATCGCGTTCTTGATATCCTTCTCGTGTTCGAAGACGAAGCGGGCAACGATGGCACTCAATAGGGCTGTTGAAGGGAGCTTCACACTCGTAGCAGACTTCAGACGGTCGAGGACGCCCTTGAGGTCGGAGTCGATATAGACTGTGGCCAGACGTGAGTCACGTGCCTTATAGTCGCGTGCCAGGTCGAGGAAAATCTGCCAACTGTCCTCACCGCTATCCTTTGCGAGTGAATACTCACGTGCGAGCTGTCGGCCCTCAGCCTTTGGTAGCTTCTTTGCAGCCGGTGCGGTGCGGTCCTTGCGGTCGACTGCTTCCTGCTTGGGCTCTACCCGACGGAACGGACTTGTAGGGGCCGTTGGTGCTGCTGCTGGCTCGTCAACATCTGCAATAGCTTCAGCATACTCCTCTGGCTGCTGTTCCTCAACCTGTGTACGCACCTCCTGCTCAACATTGTTCGTATCATACTGCGCAGGCTCGGTAGCCTCCTGCTCATCCATCGCCGTCTCTTCTGAATTAGTAATAGGATTTGGTCGTGGTCCTTTCTGTACCCTATGCGCCAAGTCGGTCATCGCACCTGGCATCACCACCATTGTTTTCTTCTTCTTAGCCATTGTATCTTTGTTTCTTTGTTTTTACTTTGTTATATATAAACGTGGACTTATCATTTCCTTCTTTTGATACGTCCTTTCGTCATCCTCTCTCCCCTATCGCGCCCTCACGAAGTCTTCTCAGTTGACATCGTTTGTCCAAACAACTTTATTAGACCTTATTTATCCAATCAATTTTATCCAACTTCATCCCGTTAGGCACTCCCCCTCTTTCGGAGGGGGCTGGGGGGAGGTTTTTATTTCATCCTCCTCAGCATATAATCAAACGCCTTTTTAACAGCGTCGCGTTGCGTACCCAGCAGCTCGAAGGTGTTTGTGCGCTTCAGTGTTGCACGGCTATTGACGACAGGTGTAACGAGTCCGAAATTACCAAACACCTCGTCTGTTCGCCGCCACATCTCCTGCTCCTCTGCCGTACCGATACGTGGGTCGATGCGGTTGGGGACGAAGAAGAGCTTGGCTGACATCTGTGGGTTATGCTCGCGTAGCACGTTAAGCACCTGCACGAAGACGCCCGTTGAGTCCAGCGCCTTATCCTCGTATTCGTAAGGACAGACGATGTAGTCGGCCCCCACGAAGAGTGGTGCTAAACCGTCTTCGCTGATGTTACCAGGCGAGTCGAATAGTACGTAGCCCTCTACCTGAGAGGCTGAATCAACCAACGACTGCATGGTCTCGACATCTGTCACGTCGAAGTCCTGCACATTGTAAGGCTCTTCTTCACCCTCGTAGATGAGCTTGTCCTTCCGACGCTGCATCAGAATAGTCTTCTGCAAGTCGGTATCAATGATACAAACGTCCCTACCCTTTGCAGCAAGATAGTTGGCAAAGAGTATACACAACGTGCTCTTCCCTACTCCACCCTTCTGATTTGCGAAAACGATCTTCTTATTCTTCATTGTTTATATATTTATGTTTTTACTTTTTCCCGTACTTGTCTATTTACGTATCTATGCTTTCGGATATTTATATTTTAGCTCTTTAAGCTATTTACATATATATATTTCAATCGGATTACATATCTGTCTTGTCACTCTTCGATGTTTTGTATCTCCCAAGCCTGTCTCGAGGCTCATGCTGCCTAACGTGGACAAAGAAAGCTCCTTTTTATGGTTTTTATCCTTAAAAACAGCTATCTGAGGCCTTATTGCCTCTCTTTTGCGCTTTTCAGGCTATATTATTAGAAGCTGTTAGGCTTTCTTTTTATTAGCCTTATTGGCCCAATATGGCACATTAGGCCAATATTATAGACTAAATAAAAGCCAATTGGCATTCTTCTCCTTACTTTTTGTCACACCTACCCACCTTTAACCCCTCTCATTTTGTCGATTTTCTCAACCACTCGTGTCCCTTCCCACAAATACTCAAATTATGAGCCTCTATTATTAAAGATTTCCTATACTATCAGCATCGGGCGGCATCAAGAGTGGGGTAGGGGAGGGGCAAAAATGCGATTAGGTCCTACTATCTTATTAATAATGAGCTTTCTGTTAGTCTGCTGCAACCATTGTTCTGCGCAGAAGGCAGTAAGGTGCTAAGCCAAGAACAAAGCTAAGGATAGAAACAATCGTACCGTAGGTCGTTATCTGGTCCATCGTAACACCGCCCACATTATTATATATATAGCCGTAAACCATATTGGCGAGCGAAATTGCCACGTCACATCCTATCAAAGAAGCACCGTAAAGACGGATTCTCCCAGCATATTTAACCATTAATTGGATACAGAGGATGAGGTTGGTAACGAAGAGTACAAGGCCACAGGCAATTGAGAAAGTTGAGAACTTGCTTAAGGCTACTCCCGATACCCCGCTGCTCATCTCCTCTGGCGTGCATAAGAACATAGGGAGATTGGATGCGGCAGCAATCAAGAACGTTAGGACCATCACAACGATGACCGCCAATTGTGCAGTGAAATGCTTGTTACGACTCAGACACCTGCGGAACACCTCCAACATAGTTAACTTTGTCGCAAGAAGTGCAACGGCCTCTATCACTTGAATCATGGAGCTGCTCTGAAATGTGGCAAAGGCCTGAGTAATCACTCCCTGACCCTCATTGGGTGCCGACGTCCAGTTGTCTATCATACTGAGACCACTAAAAGCAAGGTATAAACCCATACTCCAATTCAGTACTTCACCCGCCTTAGATGAAACCGAAAAAGTACCTAATTTCATATATAATTATATTAAAATAGATTCAAACAAATACACACATAATGATGTGGTTATATTTTTATACTTGCAAATATACGCCTAATTATTGAAAGAAACAAATACATCTAAACATTTTTAATGAGAAAAATAAAAAGACAAGTAGGCATAAATACAATAAAATAAATAACCTTTTAAGTCTTAATCTTTATATATATTTATGTAGTTACACATCTAATAAATATATAAAACTGTCGATTAAAAACTAACAACACGTTAGGGAATACTCAAATAGATACTCATTAATGAAAATGTATTTATATATTTACTTGTTTACAAACATATATCCTGCAACCGAAATAGATATATATTTAATTACATGTATAATAGTATATTCAGTCATATACATAAATAAAGAAACGGTTATATACGTATTTAAGGAAAAAAGAGGGTATCTTCAGCGAATAAAGGGAAAACCTCCTTCACAAGTTATGAGCATTCAGAATGATGAAAACTGAGAACAAAGAGACTATAAGAATGTAAAACCAAAGTAGAACAAGAGGGTTAGATTAGCGATAGAATGGGGTAAAAATACATTCATATATATAGTTGAATATATAAAAATACAGAATACTCTAAATCAGAGAGTAACAACTAATTATATCGAAAAAAAACATGCAAAGCGGTCGTACAAATACAAGATTCCAACAAAGAAAAACAGCAAATTTAAGCGATTTCATCGGACTAAAACGAAAATAAAGACTGTAACGAGCAAGATAGCAAATAAACATCTATAACTAAACCTATAACTTTTAATCAAAGAAAGAAGTAAAGATATAAATAGTGATTTAGATAGATATATACAATTCTTACATTCAATAGGTTACAAGGATAGAACTGTGAAAAGCGTAGGAAACAATTGAAAAGAAACAAAAACGCTTTAGAACAGTGAATAAGAGATCCCCCTCCAAATTACAGTAAATGCGTAAAGGGGAACGATAAAACCATGAAAAGAGACAAAACGTGGGACGACAAAAACAAAAGTAGGGGAGGGTGGAGAAATAACTCGGAGCCTGTTGAAAAGAAAAAACACCTAAATTATCAAGAAAGAACAAATATAAATGTGTAAAAAGAGACGTAAAAAGAATAAAGTATTGAGTAATATTTTGTACGTAATAAAAGCATATATTTGTTTATATGTTTATATATTAATTACAAATAAAGACTATATTTTGCAAGATAATATGTATTTATATAGTTAAGTAAACATTGCAATTAATATATTATTACGTATTTATATATTTACTGAACATAAACCATTAAATACAATAATCTATACTTATATAAATAATGATTTATATTATTAAACAATAAAACAAAAGTCTACTTACATAAATAAAAAGCAAAAATAAAAACAAAGTAAGTAAACAAGCAAATCATTAAAGGACTAAAAGTATTTTTATATACTTAGATAATAACATGAAAATATGTACAGATAAAGACATAAATAGATGGTTTTGTAATAGACAATAGGGATAGAATAGAGCAAAAAAATAAGGTCAAAACTTGACAAAAATGTGCTTTCGTAGACGAGAAATAACAAGGAAAAACAACGATGAGAAAGTGCGACAAAAAAGTGAAAAAGGGACAGGGTAAGAGGAGACAGAGTAACAAAGGAAACAGTAACGATGGTTGGGTGGGGGAGGTGAGAGAGTGGATAAAAGAAGACAGAGTAACAGAAAGAACAGTAACGATGATTGTGTGGGGGAGGTGAGAGACAGGATAAAAAGAAGACAGAATAACAGAAAGAACAATAATAACGGGTGGGATGGATAGGAAAAAGGCAACTTAAAGAGAAGACAGAATAACAGAGGAAACAGTTGTAACGGGTGAAATGAATAAAAAAAAGGCAACTTAAAAAGAAGACAGAATAACAGAAGGAACAATAATAACGGGTGAGATGGATAGGAAAAAGGCAACTTAAAGAGGGGACAGAATAACTCTAAATACCTCTGTCAACTCTTTGGATGCATAAAAATCTGTACTAATTGACGAGACAGAAACGAGTAATGATTTTATGAGATAATAAACAAGAAAAGCGCTGAACATTTCCTTCTCTCACAGAGTTCACAGATAAACAGAATTTACAGAGGGCTTGCACAGAACACTAAAGGAGACAGAAATCACAGAGACTAAAGGACTGTGCGAGGATTGAATATGCCTAAATAAATAGAAAGGTGAGACAATTCGGATAATAATGATTTATCTTTAACAAAGTATGCAACGTGATATAGACCGTAGTTAGCGATATTTTTCTGCGTAATCGTGTGTCTAAAGAAGCAATTAAGGAGACAACATAGATACAAAAAAGCATGATTCTCTGTGAAAGACAAGAATATAAGACTCTCGTGGAAATATTAATCTCTCACTGAGTTCACAAATGAACAGAATTTACAGAGGGCTTGCACAGAACCCTAAAGGGAACAGAAATCACAGAGACTAAAGGACTGTGCGAGGATTGAATATGCCTAAATAAATAGAAAGGTGAGACAATTCGGATGATAATGATTTATCTTTAACAAAGTATGCAACGTGATATAGACCGTAGTTAGCGATATTATTCTGCGTAATCGTGTGTCTAAAGAAGCAATTGAGGAGACCACATAGATACAAAATAGCATGTTTATCTGTGAAAGAAAAGAATACAAGACTCTCGTGGAAATATTCATCTCTCACAGAGTTCACAAATGAACAGAATTTACAGAGGGCTTGTACAGAACACTAAAAAGGACAGAAATCACAGAGACTAAAGGACTGTGGGAGAAATAAAAAAACTTGAATAAACAGAACAATGTGATGACCCGTATAATGATGGATTATCTTTTACACAACAGAAAGAGTGTTCTACGCTCGTTAGATATGTATAAAATCATTCTTGGGGGTTGTTCACGTAAACAAAAATCGGGAATGTGCGGCGAAAGAAAGATAGCCAAACGATAACATAAATGAATACTTAAGCATGAGAAATAATAAACTAAATAAGACGTGCATATACCTCGCTCGAGTAGTAATGAAACCGATTAGCTTACAAACAAACAACTTACAAAAGCGGAAAGAAACATTACAATAATTCAACTAAAGTAACTTCATTGAGCGAAGTAAATACCTCGAAGAAATAAGCATATAACTCACAAGAAATCAAACAATTACACCGAGTGTTGAAGAGGACGCCCTTCTTGATACAAGAAAGGCCCCTTCATTACGCTAGAAAGGCATGTTCTCGAACGTTGAAAGGTATGTTCTTAAATCAAGAGAAGCATGTGGAAAGTTTGAGAAGAGTAAAAATATTGACAAAGAGTAAAAGGGTGAAGAGGAGAAAAGGGTGAGGGGAACTCATTTTGTGAACTCGTTTTGTGCACAAAATTCTGTAATACAATGTAAGAGAGAGGAATATAAGACTCTCATGGAAATATTAATCTCTCACAGAAAGACACAGAAGAACAGAACACACAGCATTCCACAGAGACATTAAGTCAACCGATTTCACAGAACGTTACAGCCAACAGAGGCCTCACCCCCATCCCCTCTCCAAATGGAGAGGGGAGTGATTACCGAGGCTACCCCTACCTCGCGGTTTGCATCGTGATGGGATTGTGGGGTTATCCTAACACCGCTACAGCAATTCATCAACATCTAACAATTATCACCCAACACCCACCAAGGCTAATCATCAACACCTACCACTCATCACCCAACACCCACCTTTAGCTGAAACGCTCTGTGATATCTGTATGCCGGAGGCGTTCTGTGAGTTCGAAACTGTGCGCAAAAAGGGTCTGTTAAATCTGTGGGTTCTGTGAGAGAAAGAAATATCCTTCGTGAAAGAAGGAACTCCCAAGCGAGTCTCATAGGCCTTATCTCATCGAGTGGGTGCGTTAAATTTCTCACAGAAAGACACAGAAGAACAGAACACACAAAGGCCCATAAAGATAGCGGCCCCTCCCCCGACCCCTCCCCCGAAGGGAGGGGCGTAATCACCGAGATACCCCTATAAAAAGGATGTAGGCTTCGTTATGTCCCTTAATGGCAGTCATGTAGGGGTAACCTCACATACTACGCCCCTCCCTACGGGGGAGGGGTTGGGGGAGGGGCCACTATCTGTGTGGGTTTTTGAAACCTGTTCATCTGTGTAATTCTGTGAGAAAAAGAATGTAAAAGGCTCGTTGGGAGTTTTATCTCTCACAGTGGACACTGAATGAGCAGATACTACTTTGGACTCGTGCGAAGCTTATCGGTTGGGATGTCTCAAGTCATGTTCCCATCCAATTATTACTCCTAAATCCGTATGATCCATAATTTATTCTCTTGTGTCTTTGCTTTTCAGAAAGAAAAAACTATCTTTGTAAAAACCTAATAAACAGGATCTATGTCTATAATCATCAATGATACTTAATGGTCAAAGCTATGATGTCAGACTGTCCAACTATTGTTTTTGAACTATCTGTTGGTCGGGATGACTTCTCAAAGTAGTCTTTTACAGATGGATAACCCCTCCGATACTATCATTTTGGAGCTGAGGGTGAAGACGGAGGAAAGCCCCATTGCGGAGAAGAAATGACCACATACGTTCAGATTTCACCAATGGAAATGTCTATCAATAGGCGACTCAATATAGAACGTAGATTACTATGAATGTGGAATAAGCGCCCGCAGGAACCCATGTAGATGAAAGAAGGCGTGGCAGAACTTGGCATACACCATCAATGATGCCTAATGGCTAAATCTGAATGAATAGAAATGTAGGAAGTTCTTTGTAGTTGAAGCTGTGAATGTCTATATAGTTCTTGGTAATTACAATGTGGGTGAAACCATAGAATTTAGCTTTGAGAAAGTAACAGATGAGGGAGTTTATTATGTTTCTTGTTCCAGATAAACGGATGGAAAAGGAATGGTAATTATCGGCAAAGTTGAACTTAAAAAGATGAGAAGATGGCACAAATTAGAATAACATCACCGTAGGCAGTGGGAAGAGTAGCCATTACAGCTATCGTGCCAGGCAACGTTACATATCATGTCTATTGGGATGGAAGAATAGAAAAACATATTCCGAGAGCAATACAGAAAGGATATGAGGATAAATACAAGTATATCTATCATGATGAAAAGGGACAGAAGTATGAAATTGGCTTTGCGAGTATTAAACCTACAAAAGTGTATGGAGCGAAAAACGGGACTGTTAAACTTATCGATTTAAGATGTGTACAGGACGTTATATAGAAATGAAAGTAAGCATTATAAACTAACGATAAATCCCCAAAGAACCTACGCGAATGAGCAAACATGGGCAAGCCTTTTAGGTGGAATGTTAGAGGTCTGCTTTGATGATATTGCTTGTAATGGGTTCAGTATGTCTGATGGTTCGCCGGGAGTTAGCTCTTCACATCTAAATGGGAAGAATGGTGATAAAAGATATTTACGTAAAGATAGAAGTGAAAAGATATTAGACCTTTCCACTACTCCGCACGAACACGATATCAAAAGGCAAATTGCATGGAATGAAGCATTATATAAATTTGGTTGGAAAAGTTTATTGGGTTGGCCTTATAAGATAGGTGGGAACATATATGATCTACCCCATGCAAAGAAATACCCTAACCATCATCATCATTTACATTTACAAGGATATTCAGCCAACTTAAATATCATAAAGGAATGAGGAAAAATATATTATTTGTTTTGCTAATCCTGTTCTCCTTCTACAATTGCTATGTTGCGAAAGAAAAGAAGAGAGAGATCAGCGTCCATAATGAGAAATATATGTTCACTTCTAAGGATGCTGAACAATATTACCAGATGACTCCTGACTCTGTGAAGTATGTTTGTTGCAATACAGACTCATTGCCAATGGCTGTTTTTATGCCTAATGACCAACTGTGTAATGGTATCAAAGAAAACATATTTGATGTCAAATCAGAAGAAAAGATACCATATTATACCATAAAAACTATTGTATATAAGGATATAGTCTGTAGAATAATTATATACAACTACACGGGAGAAAGCGATATTGACTTTCTTAATATTCAGATAAACTCATATAAGGATAATAAACTTATTGACAGACTCTTATTAGACAGTCGGTTCATTTCTGAAATCATGTATTATAATGATTTCACCATAACAAAGGACTTTGTAATAACGTTACATAAATATCATAAGACCCTTGTTGAGATTGATGAGAATGGTGATATCATAGGAGGTGTCGTTAATCCCAAAGTTCGTATGGAGACTGTAAGATATTTTCTTGACGACACAGGATTATTTCAACGGAAGAAATAGGCTCTATAACGAATGATGTGGGACCACCCTGTGCCCTGGAGCTATCGAACGAAAAGAAGCGGCCCCTCCCCCGTCCCCTCCCCCCGAAGGGAAGGGGAGTAATCACCGAGATACCCATGTGAGGAAGAGGCCCCTCCCCCCTCCCCTCCCCAAAAGGGAGGGGCGTAATCACCGAGATACCCCTATGGCTAATCATCAACACCTAACAACTATCACCCAACACCCTTCTTTAGCAGTAATGCTCTGTGAACTCTGTATGCCGGAGGCCTTCTGTGGGCTCGAAACTGTACGCAAAAAGATTCTGTAAAATCTGTGAGTTCTGTGAGAGAAAGAAATATCCTTCGTGAAAAATAAAACTCCACACACGACTCCCCAATGTTCTTTTTCTCACAGAAGAACACAGAAGAACAGAACACACAGCATTCCACAGAGACATTAAGTCAACCGATTTCACAGAACGTTACAGCCACCTTTAGCAGTAACGCTCCGTGAACTCTGTATGCCGGAGGCGTTCTGTGGGCTCGAAACTGTGCGCAAAAATGCTCAGTGAACTCTGTGCGCTCTGTGAGAGATAAAACGCCCCAACGTGTTGTTTGTGTGTTGTATCATACAGTGGGTGCTTTCTATTTCTCACAGAGTAACACAGATGAACAGAACACACAAAAGTCCACAGAGACATTAAGTCAACCGATAACACAGAGCGTTACAGCTAATGTTAGTTGAAAGGCCTCTGTGAACTCTGTATGCCGGAGGCGTTCTGTGGGCTCGAAATGTGCGCCAAAAGGCTCAGTGAACTCTGTGCGCTCTGTGAGAGAAAAACTCCCCACTGCGAGTATCCAACAATCTTTCTCTCACAGAAAATCACAGAAGAACAGAACACACAGGGTTCCACAGAGACATTAAGTCAACCGATTTCACAGAACCTTACAACCACCTTTAGCTGAAACGTTCTGTGATATCTGTATGCCGGAGGCGTTCTGTGGGTTCGAAACTGTGCGCAAATGGGTTCTGTTAAATCTGTGAGTTCTGTGAGAGAAAAACCTCACCAGCAATTTGTTTGCGTGTTATCTCATAGAGAGCGTGCTTTCTTTTTCTCACAGAAGAACACAGCACAAGATGATGTGCGAACGGCTCACATATCGAACTTTAGTAACCTATCCGACAGAATAGATAAGCTCCCTATTAGTCGCCGAAAGCTGTCAGACAGGAATTAAGCAGCAGTCGACTTCGTCATTATTAGTACTTCTTTGGTTAGCATCTTGGCAATAGAATCATATTTCGTCACCGTTTTTAGACCAGGTGAAAGGGTCCCTTCGCTGTCGTGCAAGCGGCTTGACAGGACGGACACACACAATAATAATACAAGAAAAGACTACGCTTTGAAGGGTTCTGATTACTTTATTGTAAAAACAAAGAGTACACATAAAATTCAACAACACAGGGGGTTAGACGCCATTTAAGACTCGAAAGAAGGCGTAAGAAATACTTACAGAACTGGGGACCACCGTCCGCTTAGTAGGTGTCAGTGCGACAAATAGGGAGAGAAAACTGACGATACACACGCAGGTTATGTCGACAAAAAAGGAACATCTTTCTTTCTTAGCAATCTGAACGAACTGAACAGAGCCACAAAGGGGCTGCGACAAATAAGGAACATGGCCTCTTCAGGGAGAAAGACGACAAATTGGGAATGTTTAGAAAACACTTAATAAAACACGATAAAAGACTGATAATCAGTGGAGCTATAAGCGTTGATGAAAGTAAAGTGCGACAAAAAAGTGACAAGTTTTGTTACTTCTTCTACGTAAATAACGCTATTCTTCTGCGTAAAATACTCATTATTAACGAGTTAGAACACTAATAGGGTGGAGGACAGTTAAAAATACATTCCCTATCTGTCGCACGTACTTTGTAGGCGAAGAAGCTGCAAAAAACAGGCGTAAAGACTCGAGGATTGATGAGAGGCGACGAAAAGGGAGGAAAAACTCGACCGCTGTGAAGAGTGAAAGACGACAAAAAGGGAGGTCACTTTCTGCCGTTTTTGGGGGTTGTGAAGAGCTGCTTGAGGACACGAAATGGATAGTAAACTGAATACAAATCGACGATGAACAACGACTAAGAAAATTATGGTCAAACGCCTTGAAAAGTAAGCAAACAAAAAGAGGAAAAACTTAGTTGGTACGTAGAGGGGTAGGGGTGAGATATAAAGACATTCTTATAAAGATACATTTTTATATATTTCTTATCAAATGAAAACTAACTGTAGTATAATTCTTGATAGCTGTGAATAACCGTATATATTGTATTTAGTTGATTAACAAGTATTTAATATAATAGTAATTATTTATATAAAGATATATTTATAATCATTTATAATCACTTAAAACATCATGTTTGTTCACACTAAAAGGCGACAAAAAGCATAGAAAGGACGAAGAGACAGAAGATAAAAGGGCTCGGGAGCGCATCTTGCATGGGCTACAATTATGGGAAAACGAGCCATGAAAAAACTGAAAGAAAAGCTCGAAAAACGACAAGAAAATAGTGCCGAAAAGAGCGAAATGAGCTATACGTATCGGGCCATCCGCGCCGCCGAACATCTGAGAACGTTGTCGGAAAACGGAGGGCGAGGCGTGAGGAGGGGGCGAGAAGACAAGTGCGACAAAAAGGGAGGGTGCATTAGAAACTTGTTTAAAATCGTCTTCACACACGGCAAGAAATTCTATATACTTTTAAATTAAAAAACTTCTTCTCAGGTTAGATTATCGTTATACAATCTTTATAAGACTTAGTAAGAGCCGTTGAAACATTTAACACTCAATGAGTTACAAGGCCGATTGACGACAAATTAGTAAGTTAGCGGCGACAGATAAGTAAGTATGATGCGACAGAAAGGTAAGTATGGTGCGACAGTTTAGTAGCTACTTGGGGGGTGTAGACGACAAGTTAGGAGGTTGACTGCGACGGATAGGGAGGGAATCGTGGGTTGTTGTGAAATAAATATACAAATAAGTCGAATTTTGAGGGTTTTTGTTTCTTTTCTCTCTGTGTGTTGTCTGTGTTCGTGGCTGAGGACTTCTAAATCTTATCTTATTATCTTCTTTTGTGTGACAAGTTAACGACTTGTGTTATTGATAGTTATGTATTTGAAGGTAGAAGTGGGTGACAAAAAGGGAAGAATTAGCGTTGCAGTGTTTTGGACAAGTACCGACAAAAAAGTAAGATGATAAAAATAGTTTACAAGAAGACGGATTAACGAGTGGATAAGGGCGCAAGTTAGTTGTATTAATAGACATGGTAACAGGTGAACAAGTTCGATGAGTAACATTGTAAGTTGACGAGTTGAGGAGTGGACAAGGGAACAAGTTGGTGGCGAGAGGAGACAGGGTAACAGATGAACAAGTTCGAGGAGTAACATTATAAGTTGACGAGTTGACGGGGGAGACGAGTTAACAAGTTGTATGCGAGAAGAGACAGGGTAACAGATGAACAAGTTCGGTGAGTAACATTGTATGTTGACGAGTTGATGGGGAGACGAGTTAACAAGTTGTATGCGAGAGGAGACAGGGTAACAGATGAACAAGTTCGAGGAGTAACATTGTAAGTTGACGGGTTGAGGAGTGGACAAGGGAACAAGTTGGTGACGAGAGGAGACAGGGTAACAGATGAACAAGTTCGGGGAGTAACGGAGAGGGGAGAGTGGGCTGGGGATGGACGGGGAGTGGGTTGGGGACGGAAAGAGAGCGGGCTGCGGACAGAAGGGGAGTAGGCTGGGAACGGAAAGAGAGTGGGATGGGGGCTGAAGGTGTGTGGGCTGAGAACGGAAGGTGTGTGGGATGGGGATGGGACGGGTGTGGATTAGGAGAGGAAGGGGAAACGGGTGGGGAGAATGGAAGGCATGTGAGGGGGAGGAGTATTTTATCTTGATGTAAATTTGTTTTGCCCCACATGAATGCAATGCGTGCGTATTAAGACAGAAGAAAGGGCCCTTCTGTATTTGAGAACATGCCTTTCTGTATTTGAGAACATGCCCTTCTGTATTTGAGAACATGCCCTTCTTGCATGGAGAAGAAGCCCTTCTTGAAGTAAGACAGGCATGGTCTTGAATGGTATGTGTAATAGTCTGATTTCTTGATGATTGTGGGGTCTGAACTGTGGGATGTAATACTTTGGGAGAGGGGGCTATCTGGAATTTTTATCTCTCACTGAGTCTATAAATAAGAGGTTCGTTGGGAGTTTTGTCTCTCACAGAGTTCACGGATTTTACAAAGGGCTTTCTGCGAACGTCTTAAGACATTGGGAGTTTTATCTCTCACAGATTTTCACAGATGAACAGAGGCCAAGCTGCTAACGGGGGAACCCACAAACGTCTGCAAGCAGACGACAGATATCACAGAACGTTATAGACAATTTTAGTTGAAAGGGTCTGTTTCATCGGTTGACTTAATGTCTCTGTGGGCCTTTGTGAGTTCTGTTCTTCTGTGTAGTTCTGTGAGAAAAAGGGCCCTTTTAAGAGATTTGCGAGTGAAAAGAGCCGCCTAAGTTTAGAACTTTGAAGAATTATTACACTGGGAGCAGGAGGGTGCGGAGGATTATTAAAACAAAGCAAGTGATGGCATGGAGGCACCATCGGTGTGTGGAGAGACGGAGGTTGGTTGCGGGTTTTATTAGTGACTTTATGGCCCAAAGCGATTATCCCAAGAGTTGTCAGGAGTCTGTACGCTACACCTCCATCGCTCTTTGTGACATCGGCCCCTCTGTGATATTGCCTTTACCTCTGTCCACTCGGTGTCTCTATGTGCCTTTATGTAAGGACTTTTGTTATCACTGTATATCTCGGGAGAACCACAAAGATTGTGTATATGATAAGGATGAAACCAAGAAAAAATGAATTTTGCATCACCAGTTCAATGCTTTTATGAAAAGATTGCCTAAATTTGCACTTACTAACTGAGCCTGTAAGCAGATGAAGATCTACAATGAGATAAAGGAACTTAAAAGCTTACTCGCAGCAAGCAATTGAATATGGAAACAAAAGATATTACCACGTTACTCTAAATGGGAGAGCGAATCAATTTTGAGACGAAAAAGGCAGAGAATAGTATCCCAAAGTCTGTATGGGAGACTTATTCTGCTTTTGCCAACACGATTGGTGGTTATATTCTTTTGGGGATATCAGAACAAAAAGGAAGAGAAGGAAATCTACTCTACACGACAACGGGTATCAAGAATCCAGAGAAACTAAAGAAGGAACTTTTTGACACATTAAACAGTGATAAGGTCAGCACCAACATTCTGACTGACACAGATGTGGAGGTTGTGGAGTATGAAGGGAGATGTCTGTTGTCTATACATGTTCCTCAGGCAGATTATCGACAACGTCCTATTTATATAAATGAAAACCTAAACAAAGGAACTTATAAGCGGAATCATGAAGGAGATTATCATTGCACCGAGGAGGAGGTAAAAGCAATGATACGCGACTCTAATGATGCAGGGAACGATGGTATCTTGATAGACCATTATAATATGGAAGATATAGACATTCCCACGCTGAGTGCTTTTCGCAATAGGTTTCGTTCTGCCCACCCAGAACATTTATTAAACGATTATGATGACAAGGAGTTTCTTAGAAATTTAGGAGGATATACCAAGGATAGAGCAACTGGGCGAGAGGGACTGACCTTGGCTGGTCTTTTTATGTTTGGAAAGGGATTAGCTATAAGAGAGCGTTTTGATAATATCCGTTTGGACTATTTGGATATGACAAACCTACAACCAGATAGTCGTTGGAGCGACAGGATGACCTATGATGGTAGTTGGGAGAACAATCTCTATAATTTCTTTACCCGTGTGTTAGCAAAATTAGTACGTGACATAAGACGCCCATTTATTCTTAAAGGTACAGAAAGAGAAGACGATACGCCGATACATAAAGCCATTCGTGAAGCATTGACCAACCTGGTAATCCATGCAGATTATATGATAGAAGGAGTATTAAGAGTTGAGAAGCATGATGATCGGTTCTACTTTTCCAACCCAGGTTCTCTGAAACTGCCTATTGCAGATATCTACAAGGGAGGAAATTCTAAAGCACGTAACCCTCATATCCAATCTATGCTACGTATGCTGGGCTATGGTGATAATATTGGTTCTGGTTTCCCGACTATTGTAGATGCTTGTAAGAAAGAAAACTGGAGAAAGCCATTACTCTGTGAATCTAATGATTTACACACAGTAGAGTTGACAATTTCTATGACATCTGTTATATCAGAAGAATGTATACAGCAGCTACGTACTATTCTTGGTGAAACAGTCTTTCAGTCGCTTGATAACGAAGAAGTCTTGATTCTCTCAGTGGCTTTGACAGAAGGAACTGTAAAGAATAGTTTGATACAAACTCTCTTAGACAAAAACTCTCTACAAGTAGGAAAACTCTTATACTCGTTGGTTGAAAGGAACATTCTTGTTACAGAAAGCAGAGGACGTTGGACTTCTTATGGGGTTAATCAGAACTTTAGAAAAGTTGAAAAGTCAAGGAGTAAAAGTCAAGGAGTAGTTGATGAAAAGTCAAGGAGTAAAAGTCAAGGAGTAATTGATGAAAAGTCAAGGAGTAAAAGTCAAGGAGTAATTGATGAAAAGTCAAGGAGTAAGCACAAGGAAGAAAAACAGATAAGGATTTTGGAGTTCTGTAAGAGTCCACGGACGCTTGCTGAGATAGCAAGGGAGTTGAACTTATCAGACCGCTATTATATGAAGCGGAACTATATAGATTCACTTTTGGAAGATGGAAGTCTGTGTGCGCTGCAGGAAGCCAAAACTGCACCTACGCAAAGATATATGGCTACAGAAAACAAGTAAAATGGTCAATATACAAACGATATAGAATTAACGAAACAGTTGCTGACCTCGGTATCGCATCGTTAGTTTACGTTTGAGACACTGATACAAATTGCGTTCTTCATAATTTTAGAGTGTTAATGATCCGCCTAAACTTAGGTTTCTGACGAAATGTCACACAGAGAAATGGAGGGTGCGGAGGATTATTAAAACAAAGCAAGTGATGGCATGGAGGCACCGACGGTGTGTGGAGAGACGGATGTTGGTTGCGGGTTTTATTAGTGACTTTATGTCCAAAGCGTTTATCCCAAGAGCTGTCAGGAGTCTGTACGCTACAGCTCCATCGCTCTATGTGCCGTCAGCATCTCCGTGAGATTGCCTTTAGCTCTGTCCCCTCAGTGTCTCCGTGTGGTTTATTATATAATAGTTTTAGTTTATTACTCCATATTTCGTAAGAACCAAAAAAGAGATGATAGGTTCGTTGGGAATTTTGTCTCTCATAGAGATCATGAATCGAACAGAAGACTTTCATCGAACGTCTTAGGTCGTGGTATGTTTTATCTCTCACAGAACTCACGGATTTAACGGAGGGCTTTCTGCGAATGTCTTAGGTCGTTGGTATGTTTTATTTCTCACAGAGTTCACGGATTTAACAGAGTTCTATCTGCGAACGTCTTAAGCCGTTGGGAGTTTTGTCTCTCACAGAACTCACAGATGAACAGAAGCCTTTCTGCTAACAGGGGGAACCCACAAACGCCTGCAAGCAGACGACAGAGGGCACAGAATTTGCAGCCATATATTATGAATTAATAGCTATCTGATGATAAGTATCAGGCTGGATAAGTGCGGAGGGTAGACGATTGAGGGAAACGGCAAAGCAGCGTTGATGATAAGTATCAGACTGGATAAGTGCGGAAGGTAGACGATTACAGGAATGTTGGCAGGTAATGTGTTTAGCTGTTGAGTCAACGTTTTAGCATTAAATATGTAGGGGGAGAAAGTACGGGGACGCGTGAATTGGAATACACAGACAGGTAGAAAAACCATGAGTTTTACTTGTTTTGGGGTTGATAAAATTGTATCTTTGCAGTAGAGAACACAGAGTCTATGTTGGAAAGGATTTCTAACAGTGATGCTGTACCGCCTTCTTTACAGTAGGATGAGCGTCTGCATATAAGTACGATAACTTCAAGCTCCGCAGCCGTCCTACCTTATATAGAGTCGTATCCTTACGGCTCTTTTTGTATTCTTGGGTTAAAGCCATATAAGTTATTGGGCTCTAATGGACGATATGGGATAAAGATACTTATAAAAAAAGTGTTAACGGTGTTTCTAAATTACCTTTTTTGGTAATTTTATTCTATCTTTGCACTATATAATTGAAGCATTTCACCGCATGAATATAATTTTCAAGGAAGAAGCCTTGTCCGAATTATATAAAACAGGTAAAACCAATGATAAAAAATACAAGAAACTTTGTAAGAACAAACGCTTGATAGGAGGCTATATCCGTGCCGTTAGTATGATCTATAACGTTGAGTCAACTGAAGAACTAAAAGCATTTAGTTTCTTACACTATGAGAAACTCAGGCATCAGAAGGACAAGCCTATCAGCTCTGTACGACTTGTAAACGGATTGGTTGAGCGGCTGCTGTTTTCAGAGACGGATGATGGCATTGAAGTAGAATTAATAGAAATTGATAGTACACATTATGGCAACAAGAAATAACAGATTAGTTCCTGTTAAGGCAATCCACCCAGGAGACATCTTGCGTGAAGAGTTGCAGGAACGTGGTATCAAGCAAAAGGATTTTGCAAAGCAGATTGGTGTTCAGGCAACTCATCTGAATGCATTTATACATGGTAAACGAAATCTGAATGACGATTTAGCAATGAAGTTAGAAAGTCATTTAGGAATACCCTATAAAACCTGGATGAACCTGCATAGCGGTTATATGTATGACCGTAAAGCTATGGATGCGAAGCAAAATAAAGAACAAGAAGCTCGTGAATACGAAGATTCATGTATGGGTATATTCAACTTGAAACTTCTTTATAAGAAATTAAACTTGTCACATCTTCCATGTATTGAGCGAGTAGTGAAATTAAAAGCCTCGTTCGATTTTGATTTACTGTCATCTAAAGAGTTGAGTCTGCAGGTAGTTGGTTTTTATAAGCATAGTGAGAAAGTACACATTGATGAGAAGAATATGCAAACTTGGCTTATTCTTAATTGGTTGGAAATATCACGTGCAACAATAGATAAGAAGTATCAAAAGGGAAATGGATTGAAGGCAGCAAGTGAGATTGCACATATGGCGAATAACGGTACACTTTCGACACAAGGTATAAAGGACTGTCTTAATGAGTATGGAATCGCCTATCTTTATGTTGAGAAATTAGATAAAACGCCTGTTGATGCTTATTCTACATTGGTAGATGGCAGTCCAGTAATCACGGTTACTTATCGTTATAATGATATGGATAAGTTAGCTTTTGATGTTCTTCATGAGTTGTGTCATATTGAAAGGCATCTTTCGGAAGATAATCAGGCGTTTATATCTACAGAAGAAACTCTTTATTCCAAAGATCCACGTGAAAAAGAAGCTAATGCCTTTGCAAGGCAGCAACTCATTCCTGATGATGTATGGAATAAAATTATCGGGGCAGGCTGTAAAATTTTGTCTCCACATAAGGTTGTCAGTGTTATAGCAAAAGAGGCTAAACGGCATGGCGTCAGTCCGTCTATAGCGGTATCAAGATATAAACATGATACGAATTGGTATCAGACATCAGCTTATAAATCACCAAAAATCAATTGATAAAAACAGAAGAGGAGTTAGGGAATTTTCCTAACTCCTTTTTGTTTTTAGCTGGATAAGTTGTATCTTTGTAACAGAAATAGGAAAGGTTTCTCAAATACCGCGTCGGATTGCAGTTCCGAAGGGAAGGGTTTGGGAAGCCTTTTCTTTTTTTCATAGGAACTTTAAATGACGAATTCGGTCAGTGACCATTGGTTGGGGGGGCTTTGTCATTTTGTTTTTCTTTCCCTTATGTCATTATGGCTTTCGCTTCGTTATGACTTTTGTCCTTTCTGTCATTCTGTCTTCTGTTCCTTTGTCTTTGTATTCCTTTGTTTTTTCTGTCTTTATTTGTCATTCTGTTTGAAAATGATTATCTTTGCAGAGAGTATGTATAACACATTTTTGTACAGTGCAAGAAGAATGTAATCACATAGAATTACTGCGGTGAGGGTGATAGAATACGGTTCTCTAAGTCGATGACAAAACACGTATATTACTTAGTTATATGGCTCATTATCATTATCAAGATATAGGATATAACTAAATCATATTAGGCTAAATGAATATAAATTATGGGGTTGAATAACAGATTACAGATTGGTGATGTATCAAACAATGGTCAGGTAGAGATAGTTGATGAGGACAGATTATGTTATTTGGTAAGGTCAACAAGTAAAGGTGCTACAGGCTTACGTACCATCTCTAAGAGACTGTTAGAGGAATATGTAAACTATTGGAGTGAGCATTCTGATGCTACATCTGAATCTGCAAGACAAGCATTGTCTGGGCGCAGTGAGATAGATAAGTATGAGTATGGCTATTCTTCAACGCTGTCGGTAATGGCTCAAATGGTTCTTCAATCAACTCATAAAGTAAAGAATAACGTAAGCAGTCTTCCTCTCCAGCAAATCTTCTACGGTGCACCTGGCACAGGTAAGTCCTTTACTATCAATCAGGAGATAAAGGGGGAGGACGTAATTCGTACTACATTTCATCCTGATAGTGACTATTCGTCTTTTGTGGGAGCGTATAAGCCGACGACACGAGAGATAACGATGCGTGACTTGTCGGGACATCCTGTTGTTGAGCTTGGGCAGACACTGACGGAGGAGAAGATTGTCTATGAGTTTGTTCCACAGGCTTTTCTACAAGCATATATTGCAGCATGGGAGAAATATGCTAAGTATGACGAAGGTAATCCACAGCGACAGTTCTTAGTGATAGAAGAGATTAATCGAGGTAATTGTGCACAGATCTTTGGTGATTTGTTTCAGCTCTTAGATCGCAACCATAGCGGCTTCTCTGACTATCCTGTGAAAGCAGATACCGATATGAAACGTTATGTGGCTAAAGCACTAAAGGGATTGACTATTCCTCAAGCAGGTGCCATCAATAGCCTTTATGGTGGTCGTGATGTAGTGAGCGAGGTGTTGGAGGGTAATATCCTTCTGCTACCAAGTAATTTGTTTATTTGGGCAACGATGAATACCAGCGATCAGAGTTTGTTCCCGATAGACTCAGCCTTTAAGCGTCGTTGGGATTGGAGCTATATGCCAATATCGGATGCAAAGAAAGGTTATGTCATTGATGTTGCAGGCAGTCAATATGACTGGTGGCAGTTCTTAGAGGAGATAAACAAGAAGATAGAGAGCACGACTAATTCGGAGGATAAGAAGTTGGGCTATTTCTTTTGTAAGGCACATGGAGGCGTTATTAGCGCAGAGACATTTGTGGGTAAGGTTGTCTTCTACCTTTGGAATGATGTATTTAAGGACTTCGATTTAGTAGGTCCTATCTTTGATGATACAGTTGAAGGTGGAAAACTAACGTTTGCAAAGTTCTATACTGAGGGCGAAATGAAGACCAAGGTAAGGGCGGAGAAAGTGGCACAGTTCCTTGGTAACTTAGGCTTAACACCAGTTGAAGAAAGCGAAGAGGAATATAACGGACAGGCAGAGAATACCGATGACTCCGAGAATCCAAGGGCGACATGGTCGGTGTCAGAACGAAAGCGTTATGATTTTTGGGAGGCGTTCTTAGCCTATGCACAAAAGAATGACGACTTTAAGACTTACTTTGGAGGAACCAAAAAGGCTGGTAAGGATCATTGGAAGAATTTCTATGTGTCTGGTGCCGATTTCTATATGTCTGTAGTTCTGAAACTTTGGGAGCGTGCTATTGCACTGCAAGTATATTTCGATAGAACCACAGATACTTATTATCATCTTGCTGATCAGAAAAAGGATATTGAAGCAGAGATGGATACAACGTATGAGTGGCGTGAGAATCCAGAAAAGAAATCAAGTACGATTGTAGAGCGGATAGACGATATAGATTTTGAGGATAAAGAACATTGGACTACTATTTTCGATCTTATTATTACACGAACACTTCGTATGCGTGAGGTCTTTGTTAAGTATTCAAAGCGGTAGACACTCGTTATGCGAATCCTTATAGAAGAATATCAGTACGATGTCTCTAAGGTCAGGGACGTTCTCTATGGTATTGATGCCTTAGAGAATATGGAGGGTAGGGTGTCTATCCATTACGTAGGGTATTATTATAATATGCTACTCAAGGATTGTGTCTTTATTCTTCCTAAGGTTTTGCTGAAGGATGTTGACGGTCAGGAACTTGTTTTTGGAAAGTATAAGCCAGAGGATATAGCCAACTTAGATACTTTCGACTCCAAAGAGCGTAGTTTTCTTTATAAGTTTGCTGTGTGGATATATCGTGCCATTGTGGTCTATAAGAATGATAGACGCAATGATACGAGAATAGTTTGTCAATCATATATAGCACAGATGTGTCATCGAGGACGCAGACAGAGTAATACCTACCTTGATATTCTTCTGTCGCTGATACAATTCAATCAAGACAATCAAAGTTTTTTCTTCTTTATCATAAAAAATCTGCATAGTGGTCTGAACAAGATTAATTGGCAACGAACGATAGCAACGAAGACTGCTATTATTCAGAATGAGCAGGCTGTCTATCTAAACCCAGTTAACAAGCGAAGGCAGATAAACTTTGATGAAGAACTACTCATCATCTTCTTTTCCATCCTAAATTATATTGGCGACACCTACGGTTTTCCGAAGGATATCTGTTGCCAGTTCCAGCTCATTATCGGTAAGCGATTTGATACCTATCTCAATGGATTTGGTAAGACACGTTTACGACAGATAAAGTATAAGTATTTCTCTGATAAAGCCTTACAGCTATGGCATTTGTGTTATAACTTCTTCGACGAAGCACAGCAGGTGATGGTTGCCACAGAACAACGGGATTACCTATTGGTAAAGAATTTCTATGTTGTTTTTGAAGCCATTATCGATGAACTGATAGGCGATAACCCATTACCAGATGGTATGGAGAAACAGCAAGAGGATGGGAAAATCGTTGATCATCTGTTCACGTCACAGAGTCTTATTGCTGGGGAGAACGAGCAAACGTATTATATCGGGGATAGTAAGTTTTATAAGATTGGTCATGAGTTAGGAAGTCAGTCAATCTATAAGCAATACACCTATGCACGGAATGTTATACAATGGAACATTGATATTTTTAGCAATGGTGATAAGCCATCTTCGGGTGTTCGCCTGCGTGATGATGTGACAGAAGGCTATAATATCCTACCTAATTTCTTTATATCGGCAAAGCTGAATGAAATGTTCAGTTATGACGATGACAATATAGAGAAAACCGACAGAAAGAGAAACAGGCACAAGCGTGTGCAGTTTGATAACCGACTCTTTGACCGTGACACACTGTTGTTGTCCCATTATGATGTGAACTTCCTTTACGTTCTTTCACTGTATGCGAGAGATAATCAAAGTCAGAAGGCTGCGTGGAAAACGAAGGTAAGACAGCGTTTTTGTAAAGAGATACAGAAATGGTTGGATGAGGATTATGACTTCTATTTTATCAAAGCTATGACTGGGGTTGACGATAGAGAATATTTTAAGTCACATTTCCAACAACTATTGGGAAAGTTTTACGCACCTTTTGAGCAATATAAGGATATCTACTCCTTGGCACTTGAGAAGGGAGAGAAGTATCAGCAGGAGAATAAGTTGCTACTTAATCAACTCAAAGATTACTTCTTTGTTGAGAAGTTCAAATTAGAAAAAGATCAACAGGATGTATTGGTAAGGATAAGAACACGGACACATTAAGAATGAGTTGACAAGTGGACAAGTAGACGGGTAGACAAGTTGATTGTCTCATCCAACTAATTATTCTGGCGTTGTTAACATCCTGCAAATCTGTCATTTCTCATGTACGCCATTTACTCTTTGCGTGTCTTTCATGCCTGCGGAAACGTGGAGAGGTTATGGTGGCTTAACTTACGTATTAATAATTAGATAAGTAAAAAACGGTTTTGTTATCCACAAATAAGCAATGAAGATAATAGGATTCAATCATCAAATGAGCGGTAGAGGCAGTAACGTGTTTAGCGATGCTAACCAAGGAAAAGGAGCAACACTATGCGCTTCTCGTTTACATTCTTGCTCTAAAAAGAGAGTCATAAAGGTCATAGTCCTGTCCATTTTGCTACTTTTCTTGTTTTCGTCTCAGCAGAAGGTTCTGTCGCAAACGTGTCAGCGTTTCGGCTCAAAGGCCACGAATGATAGATTTCTACTTGGTGATAGTCTTGTCGCCGATACGACTTTTCCAAGTCAGGTTAATAGCTCTTGTGCAAGAGGAAAGGATGGTTGTGTACTTGAAAAACTGTCAACAAATTATTACAGCATACTTTCAAGGATGTCTCGCTCGGCTCTGAAATTAGATAAGACTCATCAGCTATCACTCAAAATATATAAGAAAAAAAATAGTACGGAGGAACATATAAGTGCCTATGTCCTGTTATCTGTAAACAACGTGGTCACTGACTCGATTCTATGCTATGAATATTACAATAATGCCAATACACTTTCTTGTTATGAACAGATTTATTACATCAATATACGTCAACGCAAGATATGGACTGTTATGATGACTTTCGACGAAGAAAGTGCGGAAGCTGACGATACAAATACATACTTAATCGATTTACGTACAAACCGTTTTAGAAAAGAAGACGGTAAGAATGAGCAAGACTTAAAAGGCTGTAAACGATAAGGAAACAGCTTGGAGGCTTATGCTCGAGTTTATAACTTAAATTCGATAAAAGCGAAAGGCATGAGAATATGGCAAGACAGAGTAGCATTAGTACAGAGGGTAGGAAAAATAGAGTTATTCTTTTAATGAATAAAACGTGGATATGTATATCCCGTTAACTTATTAGCTTGTCCACTTGTAAACTTTTTTACTTGTAAACTTATATTAGCTATAAGATAAAAGTTGTAATCCTTTTTATATTATTTACTCATTTAGAAAATCATACTTATCTTTGTGCTGTGGGAGATATGACCACTGCGACCAAACTGCGAAACAGGATAGTCTTAGTCAAGAACTTATCCTTGGCTGTTGTTATTTTATAAGACTCCTACGCATGTGTCTGATGGGTTTACGAGTATTGAAGAAATGCTATCAGAAAGAGAAACTTTTGTGAAGACAACTCTGAGACTTCATCGTTTAATAAATTTTGTTTATATCTTTACAGTAGGATGAGCGTCTGCATATAAGTACGATAACTTCAAGCTCCGCAGCCGTCCTACCTTATCTTTGCGGCTCTTTGCGTGTAGAGAGTGGGGCAGGTTTTGTGAGCGACTTGCTGCCAAGGCATTTATTCCAAGAGCTGTCAGGAGTCTGTCTGTTACACCTTTGTTGCCCTTTGTGCCTTATTATATGAGAGTTCTTGTTTTTCACTTTTTATTTTGGAAGATACTTAAAAATACTTAGTTAAATATTTGTTTTACAGAATTCAAATTTTTATCTTTGTAATGTAATTACAAGAATAAAAGTCATCTTATAACGGTGATGAATTGTTTGAAGTTTGTATTGGTTGCAAAATAATCAGCATGAAAGGCGTTAGGAGAGACAACTGAAAGTTCTATTTCTAAAATATGTTATTATTTTATGTTCTATGATTCAATATTTACCTTTGGGGCGAGGTTGAATTAAGATTAGTAGAAACGATAGATGTAGATATCATCTTGTCTCAAAAATAGACTGAGTGTAAGTGACGTTTGTAGATTATTACATTTGCCAATCTTTGTTGACTGTAGGTAGAAGACCTCATAGAGGAATTCTATTTTACTCAGAGATACAATGTATTTTGAAGTCAAAATTAAACATGGTAATACAGAATAAATATGGTTCTACATATCAACATCGAAGATTTGCTTGAAAAGAGAAAAATAGAAAGCAATCGTATAGAATTCAAGAAAGGGTGGAATCCTACTAAAATTTATCAATCTATTTGTGCTTTTGCCAATGATTTCGATAATATTGGTGGAGGATATATTCTTGTAGGTGTAGAAGAGGAGAATGGTGTAGCCAAACGCCCTATATGTGGAGTTAGTTCAAAGGAGTTAGATAAGATTATGAAGGCAATGATAGGCTATAATAATAAACTGCTCCCTTACTATCTTCCACATCCAAGTGTGGAGGAAGTAGATGGTAAGCAAGTACTTGCAATATGGGTACCTGCAGGTGACTCCAGACCTTATGAAGTACGTTGCGATGTGACGAATCCTCGTTCTGAATCAAAATGTTATATTCGTTCGGGAAGTAGTACAATAGAGGCTAAGGGCGATCCTTTAAGCGAACTCAGAGAAATGGCAAATCGTGTACCCTTTGATGATCGTGGTAATAAGGATATATCCATCAAAGACATATCTATGATTTTGGTGCAAGACTACCTTCGACGTGTACAGAGTAGGTTGGCAGATATTGTACTGACACAAGACTTCTCCAAAACCCTTGAGCAACTTGACCTATGGACTGGACCTAAGGAAGACCGACGACTCAAGAATGTGGCGGCAATGATGTTTTCGGAAGAACCACATAAGTTTTTCCCTTACACACAGGTTGATATTGTGATGTTTCCAGAAGGGGTAATCAAGAATCCAAATAATATGATAGAAGCTCCGAGTATCAAGGGTTCGGTACCAACTATAATAAGAGCGACATTAGATTATTTACGTACCAATATAGTAAAAGAGCGGATTATCAAGCCTAAAAATCATGCAGAGTCCATTCGTTATTTTAACTATCCTTACCAAGCTCTTGAGGAGGCTGTAGTTAATGCTTTATATCATAGGGATTACCAAACACGGGAAATTGTGGAGATACGTGTAGAGCCACATGAGATAGCTATCTTAAGCTACTCTGGACCTGATCGCTCTATCTCTGATGCTGATCTCAATGAGGCAAAACATTTAAAGGCTCGACGTTATCGAAACAGACGATTGGGAGATTTTCTCAAGGAACTTAGTCTTTCTGAAGGTCGTTCTACAGGTATTCCTACTATACAAGATGAGTTGCTTCGTAATGGTTCACCCAAAGCGAGAATTGAAACTGATGAGGAACGCAGTTATTTCTTGATACATATTCCTTGTCATCCAGATTTTGTAAATGAGACGATACCTCTATTACCTGTCAATGACAGAATAAATGATAGAATAGATAATCAGATAAAAGAAGAGAAGCGCCGTAAGAGACTGCAAACTATGATTCAAATGATACAGCAAGGAAAAGTAACTTCGGCGAAACAGATAGCAATGGAATTATCTATTTCTATACCTACCGTTTGGCGTGATATTAAAATCCTTGGTGAATTAGATATTAAGATTAATACAAGGGGTAAATGGACCGTAAGTGATACGGTTGCGTGATATAGTAAGTGATACGATAGCGTGATACAGTAAATGATACGGTTGATGATACAGTAAGTGATACGGTTGTGTGATACAGTAAGTGATACGGTAGCGTGATACAGTAGCGTGATACAGTAGCGTGATACAGTAAGTTATACGGTAGCGTGATATAGTAAGTGATACGGTAGCGTGATACGGTAGCGTGATACAGTAAGTGATACGATTGTGTGATACAGTAAATGATACAGTAAATGATACGGTTGATGATACGGTAAGTGATACGATATGAAGTAAATACTTGTATGAAGTTGTTTTGATACCGCAAAGTAATCTTAGTTATGGAACTTTCGAACTCCATTAATTTAGTTATAAAATAAGGTAAGTAGAATGTTGAGAAACAACGGCGTACCTGTTAAAATAGTTTCTATGAGGAGTGTTGATGATAAGTTTCGGTCTATATCAGTTTACATGGTAGCAAATTACAGGAATGTTTGCAGGTAATGTATTTAGCTGTTGAGTCAACGTTTTAGCATTAAATATGTACGGGGAGAAAGTACGGGGACGCGTGAATTGGAATACACAGACAGGTAGAAAACCATGAGTTTTACTTGTATTTTGGTTGATAAAATTGTATCTTTGCAGTAGAGAACACAGAGGCTATGTTGGAAAGGATTTCTAACAGTGATGCTGTACCGCCTTCTTTACAGTAGGATGAGCGTCTGCATATAAGTACGATAACATCAAGCTCCGCAGCCGTCCTACCTTATATAGAGCCGCATCCGTGCGGCTCTTTGCTTTTGAGTAGGTTGTGGAGACCAAGTAAGTAACGGCTCGTGTTATTTTGTTCTGGCGCAAAAAAGGAAGATAATATTTTGTTTAATTAAAATATTATTACGATATTTGTATGCAATAAAGACCTATGCTTACAACTAAACGGCTATAATCTATAGATAGATAAATACTTTTTATTATAGAAATGGTATCGTTTTCTCTATTTTAAGAGAATGTGATGAGCTGTACACAGAAGTGATATGAAGCTTTTTCAATCTTAGGAGTAGGATAAAAAGTCAACCTTTAGAGCTATTTTATCCTTGTAGGGCAATAAGGCTTTTGCAGTAAATATTCGTTTAACTAATTTCTAATTCTTATTAAGTAAAGATGGAAGTAGAAAGATTACGTCAAAGAGCAAAGAAGAAATTACTTCGTGTCACCTTTCCTGATGGGAAGGTAATCTGTTGTAGCAAATCAGTAAACACGATGATAGAGGCTTTGGTAAAGATAGGAGCCGAGCGGTTCCCTTCAATAGAAATGACGATGTGTCACCTCCCATTACTATCTAAGACCATCTATCCACAGTATAAGGAGTGGATGAAGCCCATCTGCGACGGTTGGTATCTTAATACACAGGCTGACACCGAGACGCGCTATATGCAACTTCGTTCTATCAGTCAGCAACTCTCCTTAGGGCTTGTTTTAGAGATGGGTGTAGGCTTTGAGGTGCAGGCCGCATCTACGACGGAGAAGAAGCAGCGCACACGAGATCGCCTTGTTGTAAGGTTTGCCGATGGTGAATGTTTTGATAGTGTAAGAGCCTCGGAAACCTATCTTGGGACGATAAAGAAGTTGGGCGTAGAAACCATTATGCGCAAGCATATCCCATGGGGTAATTATGATCTCATTACTTCTACACAACAGACTAAGTATCAGGTTCAGATAGGTGACAATAGATGGGTGACGGTTCCAACGACAACAAAAGACAAGGCAAGAGTGCTTAAGGTTATATCTGCAATGCTACATATTAAAATCGAGGTGACTTGCCTTTGAACTTTATTGTTTGAGGATCTTTGCTTTCTTGTTTCGCTTAGAAATATTAAAGAGCAGACATGAGACCAAGATATGGGTCTTCAGGATTTTGGAGTGATAAGGTTTGCCACTTGTGTTTAGAGTTTGAAGCAATGTCACACGGAGACACGGAGAGAACGGAGGATTATTAAATACAAAGCTATAGTAGTCACAGAGGCACCGTCGGTGCATAGAGCAACGGAGCTTGTTTGCCAATTCTATTAGCAATTTATATACAAAACGTTTATCCCAAAATATTTGTCAAGAATCTGTATGCTGCATCTCCGTCGCTCTTTGTGCCCTCGGCACCTCCGTGACATTGCGTTACCTCCGTCCCCTCCGTGACTCTGTGTGCCTTATATGTAAGAGTTTTAGTTTATCACTCCATATTTCGGATGAGACCAAAATATCTTCAAATACCGCTACTTGTTCTGAGTTGAGAATCGTGTTGATGTGTTGAGAAGGAACTCGCAGAAAAGTGTAAAGAGTAGATACGATTTGCCATTCCGACGCAATCCTGTAACGAACTATATCATTCCATTCTGGCGTCGGTCCATTAGCCTTTGTAGATAAATGGGTCGTTCTCTATTCATTCCTATTAGTTATTTATGCGTAAAGACGCAGTCTTTGCGACTACAAAGATATGTCTCATTTTCTCACAATATCAACAACCTATCCGTTTTTTCAGCGTAAATACGCATTAATCAGTAAATAGTGCGGGTAGATTATATGTATAGTGTGGGAACTATCTGACTAACTTTTTCTTGCTTCGTTACACTGTCTTTCCCGTCATGTGTATTATCCATAATGATTCTGACGAGCTGAGCTATCTCCTCTTGCTGCTTGGGAGTCGTAAGCGGAATAGGCTGGTTGCGTATATGCTCGAGGTAGATGTGATAATCACCATCTCGTTGGTCAGCCAACAATTGACCAGCATTAAGGAATTGAGGACACCCAGTAAATAAAGCAAGTCTACATCACTCTGTCATTCTGTCTACAAATATAGAAGCTCAGACTGGCCCCTCCCCCGTCCCCTCCCCCGTAGGGAGGGGCGTGATTACCGAGATACCCCTATCGGCTTGCTGAACGTTGTTTACGGTGTTAGTTGGTCTCGTGTAAATCTTTGTCCCGCACACTTTGTATCCTATATTATACACAATCAAATCCTTGTTAATGGTGTATATTCTGTCATTATATGTCTTTATGTCATTATGTCTATAAATATAAAGGAATGAGCGGCCCCTCCCCCGACCCCTCCCCCGCAGGGAGGGGCGTGATCACCGAGCTACCCCTACCGTCTTGCTGTTCGTTGCTTACAGTGTTAGTTGGTCTCATGTAAACCGTTGTTCTGCACACTTTATCACCTTATTTTATATGCCTTAATATTTCTGTTTAGTATGTTCATTCAGCCTATCTATGTCACTCTGTCATTCTGTCTATAAATATAAAGGCATAGAGCGGCCCCTCCCCCGTCCCCTCTCCCGTAGGGAGGGGCGTGATTACCGAGATACCCCTAACGTCTTGCTGAACGTTGTTTACAGTGTTAGTTGGTCTCATGTAAATCATTGTCCCGCACACTTTGTATCCTATATTATACACAATCAAATCCTTGTTAATGTTGTATATTCTGTCATTATATGTCTTTATGTCATTATGTCTATAAACATTAAGAACACGGCTCAACATGTTCTTTCTGTCATCTTATGTCTTTCTGTCATTCTGTCTTTGTATATTAAATTCTCGTTCAGTATGTATGTTTCCTCCGTCTCTGTAACCTACATAAAATCAAGAGGTTGCAGACTGCGATGAAGAAGGGCCTTATCAAGCATCAAGAAGGGCGTGTTCTTGGACGTTAAAGGGCATGTTCTCGAATGGAGAAGGGCATGTTCTTGAAAGGAGTGGGGCAGTGGGGTGAGGCTTCTGTGGCTGTAAGGTTCTGTGAAATCGGTTGACTTAATGTCTCTGTGGACCTTTGTGTGTTCTGTTCATCTGTGTTTTTCTGTGAGAAAGAGAACGCACCCTCCATGTGAGAAAGAACGCTTGAGATTCGCTGGGGAGGTTTATCTCTCACAGAGCGCACAGAGTTCACTGAGCATTTTTGCGCACAGTTTCGAGCCCACAGAAGGCCTCCGGCATACAGAGTTCACAGAGGCCTTTCAACTAAGATTGGCTGTAACGTTCTGTGAAATCGGTTGACTTAATGTCTCTGTG
>FLSB01000015.1_pt1 | contig 31030 bp, 43 predicted proteins | sample 1550551 | NCBI WGS metagenome assembly FLSB01 (sample SAMEA4031774, study PRJEB14383) | metagenome | biome: human; feature: oral; material: saliva | place: Philippines | collected 2014 | reverse complement strand
CCCGCTGAGGACGCTCCCGAAGCGCCTGAAGCGCCCGAGGCACCGGCTGAGGAGGCCTCCGAGGAGTCCGCGGACTCCCCCGAAGCGCCCGAGGCCCCCGCTGAGGACGCTCCCGAAGCGCCTGAAGCGCCCGAGGCACCGGCTGAGGACGCGGTGAAGGCGCTCCAGGAGACTGTCGAGGCCCTTCAGGCGCAGCTCCAGGAGATGCGCGACCGCGAGGAGGCCCGCGAGCGCGAAGCGAAGCGCGCGCAGCGCCTGGAGAAGGCGGGTATCCCGGCCTCGCTCGGGTCTTTCATCCGCGACGATGCGGACCTTGAGGCTCTGAATGAGGCCCTGGCTGGCCTCGCTAAGTCCACCCCGGCACCCGCCGGGGCTGCCTCCACGCCCACGCTCCCCACCGTGGGGACGAAAAACCCCGGCGGGGAGGTGCTCAGCGTTGACGAGATGATCGCCCGCGCTGAGGCGAACGGCGACCACGCCGCGCTCTCCAGCCTCAAGCTGGCGAAGCTCTCGGCTGCGTCCAATCTCATCTAGGAGGAAACATGACCGGCGTTACTGGTCAGGGCACGACCTATAACCTGCCCAACTACACTGGAGACCTGTTCCTGGTCTCCAAGGAGGACACCCCGTTCCTGTCCGCCATTGGTGGCCTGACGGGTGGCGAGTCCGCAGGGTCCACCCTCATCGAGTGGCAGACCGAGGACATGCGCGACGCGGATATTACCCGTCAGCGCACCGAGGGCGCTCAGGCTCCCAACGGTGAGGAGCGTCCGCGTTCCCGCGTGTCCAACGTCCTGGAGATTCACCAGGAGGCGGTGGAGCTGTCCTACACGCGACAGGCCACCACTCGTATGCGCTCGACCAACGGCGAGAAGCTGGTGACCATCGGCACCACGACCATGCCCGAGTCGGAGCTGAAGCACCAGCTCGATCTGTCCCTGAAGCAGGTCGCCCGCGACGTGAACCGTGCGTTCATTCAGGGGGTCTACCAGAACCCCACGGACAACACGACCCCGCGTAAGACGCGCGGTCTTGTCGAGGCCATCACGACCAACGTCGTGGCTGGCACCGGCAACCTGACCGAGGACCTCGTGCTGGACACCCTTCAGAAGGTGTGGGAGCACGGCGGTATCCGTGAGGGCGAGACCCGCACGATCCTGGTCGGCGCGAAGATGAAGCGTGCCCTCTCCAAGGTTTTCATCAAGGAGAACGGCTACCGCGAGACCTCCCGCACGGTCGGCGGCGTGAACGTCCAGGCCATCGAAACGGACTTCGGCGCGTGCAACATCATGCTCGACAACGACGTGCCCCAGGACACCCTCCTGGTCGTGTCCCTCGAGGAATGCACGCCCGTGTTCCTGGAGATTCCGGGCAAGGGCACGTTCTTCGCCGAGCCGCTGGCGAAGACCGGCGCGTTCGACAAGGTCCAGCTGTACGGCGAGATTGGCCTGCGGTATGGTGCTGAGCAGCACCACGGCAAGCTGAAGCTCTCCTGACCGACTCCGGAGGCGGGGCCTTGAGCATCGGCCCCGCCTCCGGCCCAACTGCGAGGAGAACACCGTGAACATCTACTCAAGCATCTACCCTGAGCTGCTCCTGGTTCTGCCCTCGGGCAGTATCCAGTTCACCGAGGGGTCGGCTACGGTCACTGACGAGAAGCTGGCGGGCGAGGTCCGCGAGCTGGCGGCTCGCGCGGAGGACCTGGGCCTGATCGCTCCCGAGGCTGAGGCCGGGGACGAGAAGCCGGGCAAGAAGCAGGGCAAGAAGTCCGACAAGGACGACGAGGAGCTGGTCTGACGTGACCGCCTTCGCCACGCTTGACGACCTGCGCGACCGTCTCGCCCCTGATGACCTTCGGGTGGTGGACGCGGCTCCCGCGCGCGCTCAGGTCCTCCTGGAGGATGCGAGCGACCTCATCCGGCACCGCTGCGCGGGCTGGGAAGGCGCGCCGGAGTCGGTGCGGGTGGCGGTCGTGTGCCGCGTCGTCGCCCGTGCGTTGCGTCAGCGTCCGGCGGGCGTGGCCGGGGATGCCTCCCAGGTCACCCAGACGACCGGCCCGTTCACCATGTCCACGTCGTGGTCGACCCCGAGCGGGGACCTGTTTCTTACGAGGCAGGACCGGGACGACATCAACGGTGCGACGGCCTCGTTTTTCGGGTCGGCTGACACCCTGTTTGGGGGTCGCCCGTGAGCGTCATGGATGCCTGGAAGGAGCAGGCGGTTCTCCTGCGTCGTGCGGAGCCAAAACGCGACCCCCTGGGGGTCACCTTCCGCACGCACGACGTGCAGGAGATCGCGCTGGCCCCGGTCCTGGTCGCCACCACGGAGTCCGAGAACCGCGAGGGCACGGGCGAGGACTACGGCACGCGCGAGGACGTGACAATCTACTGGGATAATCGGGACGAGGCTCCGGCCTCTGTTCTGCCTGGTGACCGGGTGCGTCTGCGTGGTGGCGTGTGGGAGCCGGTCGGCTCCCTGGTAGGGTACCCCCTGGGGGTATATCTGAGGCTGCGGAAGGAGGCCCCACGTGAGCGTTAAGTTCAAGCCGAACAAGCGGACGGCGGAGGCCATTCTGAAGGGGTCGGAGGTGCAGGCCCTGCTTGCCAGGAAGGCGGCGGAGGTCGCCTCGCGCGCCGGTGAGGGCTTCACCTCCGGGGTGCGGGTTGGTAAGGACCGCGCCCGCGCCTACGTCCTCCCCGAAACGTACAAGGCCCGTAAGAATCAGGCGCGTAACCACGTGCTGGAACGCGCCGTAGGAAGGGGCTAACAATGAGCCACCCACTCCCCGATCTCCAAAAATTGGTGATCGACTATCTGAACCGTCCTGGTGTCGTCCAGGGCCTTGAGGGCGAGTTGGCGGGCACCACGGTGGGCGGCGTGCGCCCCTCCACCGAGGAGGACCCCCATCCTTACGTCCTTGTTCTGGCGACGGGCGGCCCAGGTCAGCATGACCGGGTGCTGTACACCGCCCAGATCACTATCGACTCCTACGCGCCCACCTCGTGGTGGGCGGGCGAGCTTGCCCGCCGCGTGGGGGATGCTGTCCACGCTCTCCCGAGTGCGGACGGCCCCGTGGCCGTCGTGCAGTCCCCCGCTCCGGCGGAGCTGCCCGACCCCGACACGGACCTGCGTCGCTACACGGCGACGTATCAAGTCACTGCGAAGTTAGGAGTTGCAGCATGAGTAAGACTAATGCTGATCTCGCGTTCATGGCGGGGTCCGAGAAGGACACGCTGTGGCTCGGTCCCGCCGGGACCGACCTGTCCACTATCACCAACCTGACCACCGCCATGCCCCAGGGCATGATCGACGTGGGCTGGCTGTCCGAGGACGGCATGGGCCTTGGCATGTCCGACTCTGTGGACAAGGTTCGCGGCCATCAGGGCCACGGAGTTGTCCGCACGTACATGTCCGAGTCCTCGACCACGTTCAAGGCCTCGCTTCTTGAAAGCAAGCTCGAGCTTCTGAAGCGTTACCTGGGCGTGCTGAAGACCGAGAAGGTTACGGCGGGTACGTCCTCGATCACCCGCATGGAGGTCTCCACCTCCCGTAAGGTCGAGGGCCTCGTGGGCGTGGCGGATCTGTTCGACGTGTCCACCGGAAAGCAACGTCGCTACATCTTCAAGCGCCTGGAGCTTGGCGAGCGTAGCGACATCTCGTACAAGGTGGGTGAACTCACCGTGTACGAGTACAACCTCGAGGTCCTGGACGGCTATGTCCTGCTGACCGATGAGGAGGGCCTGAAGGTCGTCTGACCCCTGGTCTCCCACCCGCGCGCCGTGTCTGTTCTCCCGGCGCGCGGGTGGGCATCACACCCCTGGAGAACAGACAAATTAACCGATAGCCTATTTTAGGAGAACAGATCATCATGGCTACCAAGACCACCACCGCCCGTAAGCCCGCAGCCCGCAAGGCCCCTTCCGCCGCCGAGCTGGCGCGCCGCGAGGCCCAGTCCAAGCGCGACACCGGCGCGCCCCAGCCCGTCCACGTCGAGGTCATGGGCGTTGCCCTGGACGTTGACCCCACCGATGTTGACGACTTCGACGCGATGGTGGCTATGGAGCAGGGCGACTACCGCCCGATGCTGGAGCTGCTTATCCCGGATGAGGGCGAGCGCGAGGCCGCGCTGACCGCCCTCCGCGAGGAGTCCGGCAAGCTCCGATACTCCAAGGTGGTTGAGTTTGTCCAGTCGGTATTCCAGTCTCTCCGACAGGGAAACTGATCGGCCTCGCCACCTTCCTGGAGGACCACTGGGAGGTGCTGGAGGCCGACTTCCAGATGACATACAACCTTGACCTGACGGAGGTTTTCACCGGAGGCCTGTCGCTGCGTCGTGTCAAGGTGCTGATCGACAACCTGCCCTCCGGGTCGCTGCTCCGTAAACGCATGGGCGGGGCGGCGGCCTGGACGGACGAGGTGGCGGCGACCTTCGCCGCTAACCACCGTCTGGAGGGTATAATCATTACGTCCCTGGGCGGCAAGAAGGGCGATGTGCCCAAGCCTGTCGCCCCGCCTGAGCCCGGATGGTTCGAGCGGGCGGAGGCAGAGGCCCAGAGACGTGAAGACAGGGCGCGACGGTGGGTCGCGGCGCACAGTTAGGAGCGGATTGTGGCGGAAAACGGCTTTAGCCTGGGCACGGCGTGGATTCAGATCGCGCCGTCCCTGAAGGGCCTGAACGATTCCGTCCGCAAGGAGCTGGGCGACGTTGATACCAAGCCAGCGGAGCGCAAGATTGAGTCCGGCCTTGGTGGTGCTTTCAAGAGCGCGGCCAAGGCCGGGGCGCTCGCCCTCGGCGCTATGGGCGCTATCGGTGCCGTGGTCGGCTTCGCTGACGTTGCGCGCGAGGCCCTGGCCGCGTCGGACGCGACCGACAAGTTCAAGAACACCCTGAGCTTTGCGGGTGTCGCGTCGGACGAGATCGAGAAGCTGACCGCTAGTACGAAGAAGTACGCGGACGACACTGTGTACGAGCTTTCCGACATCCAGAACATCACGGCGCAGCTCGCCGCGAACGGCGTGGAAGGTTACGACCAACTGGCGGAGGCGGCGGGCAACCTGAACGCGGTCGCGGGAGGCAATGCCGACACCTTCAAGTCGGTTGGCATGGTGCTGACTCAGACGGCTGGTCAGGGAAAACTGACCACTGAGAACTGGAACCAATTGGCCGACGCGATTCCGGGCGCGTCCGGCAAGCTCCAGGAGGCCCTGCTCAAAAACGGCGCGTACACGGGGAATTTCCGGGATGCGATGGCGAAGGGCGAGATCACCGCCCAGGAATTCAACCAGGCGATTCTGGACCTGGGCTTCACCGACGTGGCTCGGGAGGCGGCAACTTCTACCAGCACGATTGAGGGCGCGTGGGGCAACCTCCAGGCGGCGCTCGTCACGGGCGGTATGGAGATCGTGGACCGTATCAAGCCCGCCCTGACGGACTTCATGGGCGTGGTCGCTGAGGGCGCGTCCGCCGCTTTCGGCTGGATTAACGGCTCGCTGTTCCCGGCACTGGAGTCGATCTGGACGCTGGTTACCACCGGCTCCTACGACGGTAATCTGTTCGGTCTCGCGTCGGACTCGGGGGTCATCACGGCGCTGACCACGATCAAGGACACCGGCCTGGACCTGTACAACTGGGTGACGGGGACGCTCGTCCCTGGCGTGCAGTCGTTCTTTGACCTCGCGGTCAACGGCAACTTTGACGGGAACTTCTTCGGGGTCGAGGAAGACTCGGGCCTGATCGACTTTATCCTATCGGTCAGGGATAACGTCATGGACATTTGGGGCTTCCTGTCCACGACGGTGATACCCGGTGTGGCGAACTTTTTGGGCGCGGTCGTGTCGTCCCCGTTCTGGGGCGTGCTCGGGAGCTTCTTCGGCGCGCTCGTGCAGAACAAGGTCATTCTGGAGGCCGTCGTGGGCGGCTTCATCGCCTGGAAGACGGTCACCGGCACCATGAGCCTGGTCGCGTTGACGACGCAGGTGTGGGGTCAGGTGTCGGCGTGGACGGCGGCGAAGGTCGCCAAGGCCGGAGATCTGGCCGAGACCGTCGCCCTGAAGGCTATGTACGCTGGAGACTTCCTGCGTAGCATCGTCCAGCAGGGCGTGCAGGTTGGCCGCACGACGGCGGCCTGGGTGGCGCAGAAGGGCGCTATGGTGGCTGGCAAGGTGGCTACGGGCGCGTACACCGCCGCCCAGTGGCTCCTCAACGCTGCCATGGACGCGAACCCGATCGGCCTGATCGTCGTGGCTATTGGCGCGCTGGTCGCGGCCTTCGTCGTCGCCTACAACAAGAGCGAGACGTTCCGCAACTTCATTGACGGCATGTGGGCGGGCATCAAGAGCGCGGTTGGCTCCGTGATCGACTGGTTTAAGACTTACCTCCTGCCAGTTTTTGAGTCGGTGTGGGAGGGGATCAAGGTCGCCGTGTGGGTCGTGGTGACCGCTATCGCGCTCTACATTGAGGCGTGGAAGGCCGTCCTCCAGGGTATCGCGGACTTCATCGTGACCTACGTCTGGCCCTATATCCAGACCGCGTGGGAAGGCATCAAGACGGGTGTCGCCACGCTGTGGGAGTACATGCAGTCGGCATGGGCGGGCATCCAGACGGCGGTGCAGACCGTGGCGGACTTCTTCACGGCCTACGTCCTTCCGGTGATCGTCGCCGTGTGGGATGGCATCAAAGCCGGGGCGGGCCTCCTGTGGGACGGCATCCAGGCGTACTGGAACTACATCCAGACGTGCGTGCAGGTGGCCGCTGATCTGTTCCAGTCCTACGTCCTCCCGGTGATTACCGCCGTGTGGGACGGCATCAAGGCCGGGGCGGAGCTTCTGTGGAACGGCATCCAGGCCGTGTGGACGGGCATCCAGACGACGGTGCAGACGGTGGCCGGATGGTTCCAGTCCTACGTCCTGCCCGTGATCTCGACCGTGTGGGAGAACATCAAGGCTGGGGCGCAGGCGCTCTGGACGGCCATCACGTCGATCTGGGACGGCATCAAGACCTCGATCAACAACGTGGCAACCTGGATGAGCGGCACGCTCACGTCGATCATCTCGACGGTGACGGGCGGCATCCAGTCGGCCTTCCAGTCGATGAAGGACAGCGTGGCGAACATCTGGAACTCGGTCAAGAGTGTGGTCGCCAAGCCCATCAACTTCATCATCAACACCGTGTACACGAGCGGTATCAAGAAGACGGCGGACAGCATGGCTGACAAGCTCGGCCTGTCCTTCCGTCTCCCGGCGGTCTCGCCTATTGCCGAGTACGCCTCGGGCGGTGTCCTCCCCGGCTACACGCCGGGCCGGGACATCTACCACTTCTTCTCCCCGGATGGTGGCGGCGCGCTCGCCCTGTCCGGTGGCGAGGCCATTATGCGCCCCGAGTGGGTGCGCGCGGTGGGTGGCCCCGAGGCCGTGGCGCGCATGAACGCCGCCGCCCGCGCCCACTCCTCCTACATCCCCGGTGGGGACACGGGGGTCAAGTTCGCGGCTTACGCCAACGGCGGTATCTGGGATGCCGTGAGGGGCGGCTGGGACTGGATTAAGGACGCGGCGGACACGATGGGGAAGATTATCGCTGACCCCATCGGGGCCGTGGCGAACTTCATCAAGGCCCCGGTTAACGCCATGATGGCTAATCTGCCTGGCTCGGGCATGATCTCGGACTCGATGCGCGCCGTCCCCGGCATCTGGATTGACGGTTTTGCCAACTGGCTGAAGGGCAAGACGGAGACTATGGGCGCGGTCGGCATCGTCAACGCCGCCAGGAAGGCTATCGGCGTGCCCTACGTGTGGGGCGGCTCGTCCATCCCGCCGGGCCTCGACTGCTCCGGCCTCGTCTACTGGGCCGCCCACCAGATGGGCAGCTCGATTCCGCGTCTGACGGCGGCGGGCTACCAGTCCGGCTCCAGCGCGGGCAATGCCAGCGTCCCCGGCACGCTCCTGTACTGGGGCAACCCGGCCTGGCACGTCGCTATCTCGTCGGGTAACGGCATGATGGTGGAGGCCCCGAAGCCCGGCGCCTTCGTGCGCGAAACGGGCATCTGGGGGTCGCCCACGGCGGGCACCTACAAGTTCGACAATGGCGGCTACCTCCAGCCTGGCCTGACCACGGTCCTGAATAAGACGGGTAAGCCGGAGCCGGTCTTTACGTCCGGTCAGTGGGACGCGCTCCAGAACCGCGCCGCGCAGGCGGGCGGGCCAGATACGCTGGTGGTCGTGGACGAGGATGGCCAGCTGATGGCCCGCATGAGGGTGGCGGCCAGGGGCGCTGTGAATGATGCGTTGGCTCCGGCTTCTCGCACGCGCGCCCGTGATCTCCTCGGCGCAGGCTTCTAACAGGAAGGGACGGTCAGCGTATGGCTACCGTATGGTCCGCTTCTAGCGGCTACATGTTCATTGGCATTGCCTTGGACTGGTCCGGCGACCCGGCCAGCGGGTCGGTCACGGTCACTGCGACCGTGACCGCCTGCTCCGACGGGTACGGCCACAACTGGACTAACCGTTGGCGCTGGTGGGGCTACTCGGGCGAAGGCTCCGAGAGCTTCTCGTTCTCCTCCGGCTACGGCCAGACGGTCTACAAGCAGCTAAGCCAGTGGAGCTTCAACGTCCCGCTGAAGTACGGTCAGGAGACCACGATTGGCATCGGCGCGAGCCTGGGGCCGATCTGGAACGGCGGCAACCCGGCGGTAGAAAACTACCTGACGCTGCCTGCACGTCCGGTCAACGTTCCGAACGCTCCGACGGTCGCCCACGCAACCCGCGTGAACGACTCCCAGATCACGGTGGACTGGATCGCGCCGCCCCAGGGCGAGTCCAACCCTATCGACAACTACGTGGTTGAGCGGCGGGTGGATGAGTCCGCGGACTGGGAAGTTGTCGCTCTGGTCAAAAATGCGGTCTCCCTGGCGACCTTTAATGTGACCGCCGGTCATAAGTACACGTACCGCGTGAAGTCGGAGAACAGCGCGGGCGGCTCGGCCTATGCTGAGGCGGAGCCGGTGTTCACGACTCCGCCCGCGCCGATCAACGTCCGGGCGGAGAAGAACGCGGACGGCGATATTCTGATCACGTGGGAGAATAAGGCCCCGTACACTCCGACCAGGTGGGATGTTTACGACGGTAACACGCTGCTCGTGAAGCTCCCGCTAAAGACGGATGAGCCGTTCTTCAAGCACCGCAGCCCGCGCCTCGACGTGGCGCACCAGTATCGCGTTGTCTGCGTGGGCGGGACGGTGGAGTCTGCGAAGTCGGCTCCGTCCAACGTGGTGCAGCTCCTGGCGCGCCCGAACGCGCCCGAACCGACGTCGGACGGCGTGTATTTCCCGTCCGACGACCCCGTGATTCTGACCTGGCGGCATAATCCGACGGACTCCAGCCCGCAGACCCGCTACAGCCTCCAGTATCAGAAGAAGCAGACGGGCACGCCGGGGCCGACGTTCGACCGCCGCGCCACCGAACAGCAGGCGACGGTGGGAGTCCTCCAGGTCGGCACCTACGAGTATTGGGTGAAGACCTGGGGCCTGCACGCGGATGCGTCCCCGATCTCGCGCCGGGCGACGTTCTACGTGGAGCCTCGTCCCGTCGTGTCTATCCAGACTCCCTTCCAGACGGTCAAGACGTCGTTCGTGGAGGTTGCCTGGGCGTACTCGGCTAACGGGGGCACGGCGCAGTCGAGCGCCCGCGTCGAGCTATACCTGGGCGGTAACAACCTGGTGGAGACGCAGGAGGTGCGGGGTCCGCTGACCCGCGTCCGCCTGAACACGTACCTGGAGAATGGCCGCACTTACCGCGTGGTCGTGGTTGCGACGAACGCGCACGGCGTGCAGTCCCGCATCGTCAATCAGACGTTCGCGGTGGCTTACGAGAAGCCTCCGGCTCCTCGCGTGTACCCGGAGTGGGACGACCTGGCGGGCTGCGTGCGTGTCCGCGTGGTGAACCCGGCTCCCGAGGCGGGTAAGCCTGCCGCCGTGCGCAACAGGGTGGAGCGCTCCGACGACGGCGGGCGCACGTGGACGACGATCACCGAGGACCTGCCCGTGTCCGGCCAGCTCCTCGACTACCAGTCGGTCAGCCACGGCGCGGCGGCCTACCGCGTGACCGCTACGTCGGCGCTGCCCTCGTCGGCGGTCACCACGGAGGAGATGGTCCTAGAGTCGTGGGCCATGTGGATTGGTGGAGGTCAGAATTTCGGCTTCACCGTGCCGCTCCGCTGGGACCCCCTGCACTCGTGCAAGACGGGCCTCGCCAACCGCAAGCTGCACCGTTTTGCGGGGCGGGAGAAGGCCGTGGAGATGGCCGGACGGCACCGGACCAAGACCCTGAGCCTGTCCGCGACCCTGTTCGATGAGGACTTCTGGATGATCCAGCGGCTGGAGGAGCTGTCCTACATGCCCGGGCCGTTCCTGTACCGCGACCCGATGGGCAGGAGGGTTTACTGTTCGGTCAGAGACTTCACCGCTGACCGGGCGCTGAGCGGCAAGTGGAGTGTTAAGCTGGAGGTCGAGGAGGTGGACCATGAGTGACGGGCTTGACCAGGTGGAAAACGCCATTGCCGCCGTGATCGCTGAGAAGCATCAGGGGCGGGCGTTGGCGGGTGCCTGGATCGTCGCCTGCGAGGTCCTCCCCACGGAAGGCTCCAACGACGAGGCCGCCCTGTGGTTCCTGGAGGGCCGGGGTCCGCTGATCACCCGTCGAGGCCTGATTGAGCTGTCGAGGGACGCTCTCGCGTCCACGGTGAGGGAGATAGACGAGTGAGCGCCCTCGATACGCACCGGCAGGCGGACTACACGGTCACGCTCCTAGACTGGAGTGACCGTGTAGTCCGTCGTCTCGACGGTGTGACGGGCGGGAACATCACCCTGAGCAACTCCACTCGTCTGCGTGCGTCTGGGAGCCTGAGTCTCACGGAGGCGTGCGGGCCTATCGACTGGATGACTCAGCGCGTGCGCATCGACTACACGGCGAACGGTCAGACGTGGGGCCTCGGGGTCTTCCTCCTGTCCGCACCCACCCGCTCCTACGGCGAGGCGGGGTCCACGTGGAGCGTTGACCTGTCCTCCCCGCTGGCCCTCCCGGATGCCGACTGCGTGGACCGCACCTACACCGTGAAGGCGGGGAGTAATCTCATCGACGTGGCGGCGGGGCTTCTGCGCGATACCGGCCTAGAGCGCCTGTCCATTACGCCATCGACGGCCACCGCGTCGTCGGACATCGTGTACGATCCCGGCAAGTCGAGGCTGACTATCGCTAACGAGCTGCTGAGCGCGGCTGGCTATTGGTCGGCCCACCCGGATGGTGAGGGGCAGGTCCACTTGGACCCCTATGTGCGCCCGGCGGCGCGCGGCGTGGCCTATGACTTCCGGGAGGGCGCGCGGGCTATCCACCTGCCTGAGTGGGAGCGCGAGCTAGACGCGGCCTCCGTGCCCAACAAGGTCGTTCTCGTCTCCGAGGGTAGCCAGGATAAGGCGGCTCTGGTGGGCGTGGCGACCAACGAAGACCCCGCCAGCGCCTACTCCTACCCGTCGCGTGGCCGGTGGATTGTCGAGACCCAGACCGGCGTGGAGGCCGCCAATCAAGAGTCCATCGACTCGCAGGCGCGACGCCGCCTCATCGACGTGTCCACGCCGTCCGCGTCGATCACCATCCAGCACATGCCGGTCCCGATCCAGCCTAACCAGGTGGTTGGTTTTTCGAGCCAGGGGCACACGGCGCAGGGCGTGGTGAAAGAGATCGAGTACAGTCTTGATCCGACCGCGCTCACCAAGACGAAGCTCATGGAGGTGACCGACCTGTGACCACCCTTGACTACCTCATGAATGTGGTGGCGGGCTTGCGCTCGCGCCTGGACCTCGCGCCCGTCTTCCGGTGGGCGGTCGTGGTCGGCACCGACCCGCTGCGCGTCCAGCTCGACGGCGACGCAACACCCCTGTCCGCTGACCCGATCAACTTCGCGGGCGACCTGAAGACTGGCCGCCGCGTCTGGACGGTGAGTGTCAACCGCCGCCTGTACCTGCTCGGGACGGTGCGCGAGACGCAGACGGGCGACGGTGGATCGTCCGCCCCGGTGGGCACCGTCGTGGCCTACGCTGGCGTGAAGGCTCCCACCGGGTGGCTCCTGTGCGACGGCACCGCCTACAAGAAGGCGCAGTATCCGGCGCTCGCGGCGGTCCTGGGCGCTACGGGAACGGGCGCGGACTTCGCCGTCCCTGACCTGCGCGGGCGGTTCCTCATGGGCACGTCTGCCACCCACCCGCGAGCGCAGACGGGCGGCGAGGAGACCCACACCCTGACCACCGCTGAGATGCCGTTCCACAACCACGAGGTGATCGGCCAGGGCTACGACAGCTCGTGGTTCGGTGGCGTGGGTATCTGGCGGTCGGATGCAGGCTCGGGTGGCAAGTGGACTATCGCGGCGGGGTCCGGATCGGGCCAGCTCGGCTACCTGGACGCGGCGGCTACGGGCGGCAACCAGCCGCACAACAACCTCCCGCCGTTCTACGCGGTGGGCTACATAATCAAGGCCTAGAAGGGGGCTTTTCATGGCTGCAACAAGTCGAGCGCTGATCGCGGTGACGAAGGATGCCGCACTCAAGGAGCGCGCCGTTGCTCTGGCGGCGACGCTGGGCATGACGGAGAACGAGGTGGAGGCCTCCTGGCGTAACATCGTCGTCTCCAATGCCGACAACACGGGCAAGCAGGCTATCGCTGACGTGTACGAAGACGCGTTCGAGAAGCGATACCTGGCACTGGCTAAGGTCCCGCCCGAGGTGGGAGAGGACCTGTCCGCCGTGACGGACGAACACCTACTGTTTGCCCTCCGGCAAGCACTGAAGGACAAGAAGGAGAACTGACAACATGCCAGACATTGACGCTTTTGCGTATGACATGCAGTGGTGGTGCCAGTACGGGGACCTGGGCTATGACCAGTGGAACCGCTGGGACCTGCGCGTGGGTGGCGAGACGGATTGCTCGGCGCTCGTGATCGGCGTGCTGAAGGCGCGCGGTTTCGACGTTGGTAACGCGACCTACACGGGCAATATGGCTCGTGAGCTGACGGCGCGCGGCTGGGACATGCTCGACCCGGACGTGGACCTGGAGCGCGGCGACATCCTGCTCAACCACGCCAACCACGTGGCGGTCTACCTGGGCGGCGGTCTGCTGGCTCAGGCCTCGATTGACGAGCGCGGCGAGATCGCGGGCGGTCAGGCGGGCGACCAGGCCAACGAGACGAACGTCAAGCCTTACTACGATTACCCGTGGGACTGCGTGCTCAGGTTCACGGGGTCGGATACGGGCGGCGTGTCCACCTACGGCCATGGTTCTGGCTACAACCCGAACGCCTACGGCGAGGACTACGTGCGCGAAGTCCAGACGCAGCTCCTGGCGCGCGGCTACGACCTGGGCGAGGACGGCGCGGACGGCATCCTGGGCGAGAACACCTACAACGCGATTAAGGCCTTCCAGGAGGCGAACGGAGGCCTGGAGATCGACGGTATTCCCGGTCCCCAGACGCTGGCGGCGCTGCGCGGCGCGAGCATCGTCCCCACCGCCGCCCACCAGCCCGCCGTCGATGGCTACTGGGGCGACGCGACGACCCGCCTCCTCCAGGGTGTCCTGGGCACCACCGTGGACGGCGTGGTGTCGTCCCAGGCTGCGGTGAACCGCGACGCGCTTCCCGGCTGCACGACCGGCTGGGCGTTTGTGCCCACCGAGGTCGCGGAAGGCTCCCTCCTCATCGAGGCCATGCAGAACGCGCTCGGCGTGGAGGCGGACGGCCTCATGGGGCCGGACACGGCGAACGCACTCGCCGCACGGTACGGACTGGAAGGCGACGGGTGCCTGGATGCCCCGTCTCCGACGGTCGAAGCAATGCAGCAGAAGCTGCTGAATGGAGGATGGTAATCATGAGCGCACCGAAGCACGCTCTCACGACGGATCGCACACGGTGGGCGGCTCTCACCCCTGCCCGCCGCAAGGCCATTTATGGCATCGTCGCGGCACTCCTGGCGCTCGGCATGGCCTACGGGTACGTCACGCCCGAGCAGTCCACGCACTGGCTCGACGTGGCGGACAAGGCCCTGGGCCTGATCGCTCTCGTGATCGCCGCGTCTCACACGGGCGGGGTCTACGAGGCCCCGATCTACGGCGAGCGCGACGGGGAGGAGCCAGGCGCGTGAGTCCGGGCGAGGTCGTGGCCGTCATCAGTGCCGCCGGAGTTGCCTTCGGCGGCCTGGTGACGGCTGTGTCCGTCCTCGCTGGCATCAAGTGGGGACGAGAGAAGGCCAAGGCGGAGGCGCTCCTGGTCCGGGAGCAAGTCGGCAAGGCTCGCGCTGAGCGCGAGCAGGCCGAAACGTCGGCCACGCTGGAAGCTATCGCGGGGAAGATCGACCAGCGGCTTGACGCGCTGGAGGCCTCGCTGTCAGAAGTACACCACGAGGTGACCCCGAATCATGGGGGCAGCATCAAGGACGCTGTGCGCCGCATCGAGCAGAACCAGGAAGGCTTCCGCTCGACGTTGGACGCGCACGGCCAGGTGCTCGCCTCCCACGGTCAGGTGCTCACCAACATTACCGAGCGCCAGGACCGCGATATGCGCGAACTGGGCGCTCGGATCGACAACATTCAGGAGACGGCGTGGGCGGAGCACGAAGCGCTCCGGGATACGCTCTCGACCATAGGAGCGTCGTCATGACTGCTTTCATTGAGGGGTCGGTTCAGACCCCCACCGGGCGTATCGTCCCCATGACGATCAACGCGAAGCCCATCCCTGACCCCGGCAAGCTGGCGGACGGGAACGTGCTCGTCGCGGGTAATCTCGCGGCGGGTGTCCGCGCGCCGATCTCCGTCGCCCTACACCCTGGGCGGTATAGGCTCCGCGTGTTCACACCGGCTGGCCTGCTCGCTGAGCGTGAGATGGACCTGGCGGACGATCAGCGGGTGACTATTGCGGAGCTGTTGGAGCCCGCCACGGTCCCAGCGTCGCCTGCTGTTGATCCTGAGCCGCGAGCGCAGTCAGGCGTAACGCCACCGCAGCCCGAGCCTCCCCCACATCCGGAGGGCTGGGACGAGCTGTAGGCACACATGGGGAGGCCCCTCCAACCGATCGGTTGGAGGGGCCTCGTCGCGTCTGGAGGTCAGAACGGGAGGTTGGGCGGGTAGGCCGCGAGGTCGGCGCGGAACGCCGCCCGTTCCCACTCGCGCCGGTACAGCTCCCAGGCGTTTCGGAGGAGACGGTCTAGGGATGCCAGGCTGGACTCCAGGCTGCGCTCGCGGCTCAGCACCTCGTCGCACAGCTCCTCAAGGTTGAGCCGGACTAGCTGGATGAGCTGAATGTCCGGGCATCCGTCGGCGGGCATGGGCTTCAGGGCGGCGCACCGCTCGATCACCTGGGCCGCAGCCGCCGTGTCGTAGTTCGCGCCGGTCTCGTAGTCGAGGTCGCCCATACGGGCGGGGCGGGCGACGAGGGCCGGGGCGTGCGCGGTGTAGGAGCCGACGATGTTCCGCCAGGTCCAACCGACGTACAAAGCCAGGTAGTTCACGAGGTCCATCCTCGTGTCCAGTTCGGTGTCGCCCGCGCCGGGCGCGCCCAGGCGGTCGACCTTGCGGGCGACGTTCGGGACGATGGAGAAGGCCTCTCCGCGTTTGCGCCAGGAGATGCCGTAGACGGCGGCTTTCTCGGAGGCGACGCGCAGGAGGAGGTCCTGGGGTGATGTGCCGTAGTCCATGATGGTTGGTCCTTTCAGGTGTGGTCAGTTTTCGGAGTCCGCGGCTTGCGCGTCGCGCTGGTGGATGGCAAGGGTGAATTCCACGTGGGCGTGCCCCTCGTGACGCTCCAGGGAGTAGGTGATGAGCTTTCCGCTGTGCTCGTTGCTGAGCGGGATACGGACGACGGCGGTCGTCTCGCGGCGGGTGGTGAACACGTCGTCCAGGCGGACGGCGGCGCGCTCACGCTCGTAGAGGGTGAGGCCGACCGGGAGGTTGGCGAGGTACTCGCCGGTCACCTCACTGTCGGGGACGATAACATGGCCTTTCTGGATGACGACGGAGTTGAAGGTGAAGGCGAAGGCCTCGATGGCCTCGCGAAGCTGGTTCAGGTCGTCCTGGAGCTTGTCGGTGGTGATCATGGGTCTTGGTCTTTTCTCAGTTGTTGAGGGCCTGGTTGATGCGGGCGATGTCGCGTGCGCCGCTGATCTGACGACCGATCTCCTTCAGATCGTCCAGGCTGGACTTGGGGAGGGCGTAGGCGTACAGCACGCCCTCCGCGAGGATGTAGACGATCTGCTGGCCGGGCGCGCCCGCGACTTCGGGGTGGTCGATGTTGATCACGTCGACGTCGGTCGCGGAGATGAGGCCGAACTTGCCAGGCAGGCCGAGCTTGTGCTGCTTGAGCCAGTAAATGAGCTTTCCGGTCCCGCCGTTGACGGGAATCTCGATCTTGCTTGCCATGATGGTGTCCTTTCAGGGGTGTGGGTGGGAGGCCCCGCCGGGTGGTGGGGCCTCCCCGGGTGGTGGGTTAGCGGTTCGCCTTGGGGAGGCGGTCGCGGTTGGCCAGGTGGTTCATCCACTCGGAGACGATGGTCAGGGCGCGGTCGTAACCGATCGTGTCCCGTTCGGTGACCTCGAGGAGGCGGTTCCCGTCCTCGGCCTTGAGGATGAGGCGGTAGCCGGTGCCCTTGGTGAAGGTGACGGAGATGTTGCCGACGAAGAAGCGGCCCCGGCTGATGGCCTCGAAGCGTTCGGCGAAGATCGAGCCGGTGAAGTGCTTGGCGGGGTTGCCGGTGACGTGCTCGAGGTGGAGGTTGGTGTGGTCCCAGGTGGTGCGGAAGTTGGTCATTGTCTTGGTCCTTTCAGTGTGGGTCACCGTTTCCCGGTGACATGTTTAAGTATAGCGCACCCGCGCGGGGTGTGCAAGCGAAAGCGCTAATTAGCGTAATCGTCATGGAAAATGATGTAGAGACCCAGGGTATCGAGCGCAGATATTGCGTCGTTCATGAGCTGATCGAGCCGGGGATCCCTGCCACGCATATATCCGCCTGTACCCTCCGCCCTGTCCAAAGCCTCGGATGCTTTGAGGGCTATAGACTTGGAGGCGCGGACGCAAGCACGGTGTCGTTCTTCCAGGTCTCTGAGCATCTTCGGGTCGCCGCGTCGCTTAACAACGCGACGAATTGCCTCCTCGCGGTTCTCGCCCCCGAACCAGTCTTGACCTTCAGCGCAGACTCGGGCCTCCTCGTCGGCCAGTTCCTTCAGGGTGTCCCAATCGACAGCGATAATGGTTCGCATGGGTATCAGTCCTTCCGATAGCGATTACACACGTAGCCCGCCGCCTCCAAGGGCAGGCCCTCCGACCAATCCAGGGGCCGCACCATCACGTCATGCACCGCCTGCACCGTCGAGCCGGGCGCGGCCTCCACGATCACCTCGTCATGGACGTGACCGACCACCTGGTGGCCCTCCTCGTCCAGACGAACCAGGGCCGCGCCCAGCACGTCGCGGGCGACCGCCTGCGTGATGTTCTCCACCAGCCGACCCCCGTAGGTGTCTGTGCGCCACCGCTGCCTCGGGTCCTGGAAGGACAAACGCCCGTCCCTCGACGCGCGCACCTGGTGGTAGACGACGGCGCGACCGGACGGCAGGCGCACCAGACGATCCGACCCGCTGGCCTCCACCCGGATATGCTCGCCCGCCTGCCCGCCGTAATAGAACGCGCGCTCCACACGGCCCCACAAGCGGACGATATTCCGGTTAGCTGCCCGCCACTGGTCGACAATCCGCTGGAGGACAGTCTCATCACCGAGAGCCGCGCCGCCCATAGCCTGGAGCGACCCCACACCGCCGTTATAGCCGAGGGCAAGGACGGCCACCTTGCCCTCCTTGCGGCCCATGCCGCCGCCCATACGGTTGGCCGTCTCGACGTAGATGTCACGGCCATTGGCGAAGGCCTCCAGCGCCCACTCCTCGCCCGCGAGCCAGGCGACCACGCGCGCCTCAATCGCGCTGTAATCGCACACTGTGAACGGCCCGACCAGCATGGGGCGGACGAGCGCCTTCAGCGTGTGCGGGTCGGCACCGAGGCCCAGGCGCAGGTCCAGGAGGGCCGCGTCCTGCTCCACCTCCGACGAGAAGCCAGCGCGGGGCATGTTCTGGAACTGGAGGCCGCGCCCCGCCCACCGTCCGGTGTGCGCGCCGAAGAAGCGGAAGCCGCCGCGCAGCCGCCCGTCCGGGCTGGCCGCATCCAGCGCCACCTGGAATTTCTTGTGCGCGGTCAGGGCCATGCCCTGGCGCAGCTCCAGGACGCGCCGCTGATCGGCGGTCAGGTCGTCGCGCGTCAGCGCGGCGCGCACCGTGTCCGCCTTCAGGTCAGGCACGAGGCCACCGAACCAGGCGAGGAGCTGGACGGTCGAGTTAGGGTTCTCCAGGCCGGTGATAGCGCGTGCCTCGGCTTTGGCCTCCTCGGTGTTCGCGCTCGCGGCCTCGACGGCGTGCGCCGCCAGCTCCAGGTCCACGGTAATGCCCCGGTCGTTGACCTTCTGGTCAGCGATCCACACCTGGCGCTCCTGCTCGGTCGGCCACGCCCCATGCTTCGCCAGGAGGCGCCTGTGCATGTCTCGCATCGTGTCAACGTCCTGACGGCAATACTCGACAAACGCCGCCCACTTCTCCGGGTGGTCCTCGGGCAGGCGACGCTTGCCGTTGCGGGCGGGCTGGCAGAACCAACGAATCAGGTCCTTACCCGCGCCGTCCTTCGGCTCGGCCCCGAGCGCCTTCGCGCCATCCTCCAGGGACTGCGGGTATCCCCACTCGGCCATGAGCGCCATCGTGTCCTCCCAGGCTTCAGGCGGGAGGTAGGAGCCGACCGGGAGGGCGGCGAGGCGGGAGAGGCAGACGCGCTCAAACTGGGCGTTGTGGGCGACGCGGACGACGTCGGAGCCGTCGAGCAGGTGGGGGATAGCGGCGATCTCCTCGTGGCCGATAGCCACCTGTGTGGGATCATCGTCGATGGCCCACGCGGCCATGAGGACGAGGAATTCCGGGTCCTCGGAGTACCTGTAGACCCCGCGCTTGATGTCGGTCGTTGAGTACGTCTCAATGTCGATGTAGAGCGTGGTCATTTCTGCCCCTTCCGGCTGCGGGCCTCCGTGTGCTCGTCAATGATCACCGAGACGAGGGCGGCGAGGCGGGAGAGCAGGAGGGCGATCACAAATGCGACGGAGGCGACGCACAGGAGCGGGAAGGCGACCACCATGGCGGCGACGGTGATCAGGGCGCGGATGAACTGCGCCCAGTCGATCTGGAGCTGCTTCATTTCCGGCCCTCCCGGTCTCGCCAGAGGCCTTGCAGCCAGTGGTCCTCCAGGCGCGCGTCGACAACGCACCCGGCCAGGGCGGCGACGCACAGCAGCGGGAAGGTGACCGGCCAGGGCTGGCGCGGGAACACGAACATGGCGACGATGGCACCGACCAGGGCGGCGACGGTGATCAGGGCGCAGATGAACTGCACCCAGTCGATCTGATACTTCTTCTTCACTTCTGCTCGCCTCCCTCGAGGACGTGGGCGGCATACCAGCGGGCGCGCAGCTTCTTCACTGCGCGGCGGTTGCGCACCGAGGAGACGGTGCGCCCGAGCTTACGGGCGATCTCCAGGACCGGCAGGGAGTAGTCGGCGGCCAGGTCGTCCTCCCAGGTCTCCCAGGGGCGGTGTGTGCGCTCGGCGCTCTCCTGGCTGGCCTTCTGCGCGGCCTGGAGCTTCTCCTTGTGGATGGGCTTCAGGTCGGTGATGCGGGAGGCGCGGGCGGCGTTGTAGGCGCGCGAGGCTTCGCGGCACTTGTCGCATCGGCACCCGGCGACGTAGGTCGCGCGTAGGCCGTGGGTGCGGGGCATGATGGGTTCCTTTCGCTAGGGGTCACCGGGGTGGTGACTTAAACCAGCATAGCACACCCAAGCGCTAGGGCGCAAGCCAGGCGCGCAAAAAGACCCCGCAACCACCAGGACCAAGGCGGTGGTTGCGGGGTCGGGACCCATCAGGGCCTATGTTACAGGATGTCGTCCTCGTCGTCCCCCAGAACGTCGAAGTCATCCTCAGCGCGGGACGCGCCGCCACCCAGCATCTCGCCGTCGCGCACCTTCTGAACGTTCTCCAGGCCGAAGGTCACGCCACGATTGCCATTCGTGTTGTAACAGTAGGCCGACATGGAGACGCGGGCGAAGATGCCCGAGTACACCTCGGTGCTGTCGAGGATCGGGTTCAGGTCGCGGTCCACAACGCCAGGGCGACGCTTAGCCGAGACGTTCATGTAGTAGCATCCCTCAAGCTCCGGGTTACGCTCGAGGTCCGCGTCCTCGTCGCCGTCGTGGAGGGTGGACTTCAGGTTCTTCGGCACCTTGCCACCGAACTTCGCCTTCTGCTCCTCAATCGCGGCGGCCTGAGCAGCCTTGATCGCCGCCAGCGTGCGCTTCGCCGTCTTCGGGATGATGAGCATACACGAGAACTTCGGGTCCTGCTCCGGGGAGGCCGTGTACGGCTCCAGCAGGTGAACGTATCCGAGACGGATATTCTCGTCGGCGCGGGTGACAACCTTGCGGGGATTAGCCATTGTGATCAACTCTTTCGTGTAATCGTGAATCGGTGAGCGTGCCGGGGCCGAGGCTCAAGCCCCCGGCACACCCCTAAGTGTAGCGCTTTCTTTTCGGGTTGTCTACCCGAAGTCCGCCGCAGCGCTCGCGGCGGCTGTGAGAGGCGGACGCGGGTCCGCATCCCCCACCAGGGAGGGCTTGCCCTCCTTCTTGGTGATGTAATCCCCGATCAGATCGGGGAGGTCAGACTTGCCCACCAGCTTCTCCAACTTGCCAAGCGGTAGAATCTTGAACTCCGCCACCTGCTCGGGCTGGTACCCGCTGTCGATCAGCGTCTGGATAGCCGCCGCCGGGTCGGTCACAACGCGGCGACCCCTGCCAGCCACCACCTTGAAGCCGGGGATAGTCCGGCCCTCGGTATAGATGCGGTCGAAGGCGACTCCCTCCAGTGCGTCGCACCAGTGGCGGATTTGGGCGACGCGCTCCAGTTCCGCGCCCACCTCCTCGTCGTCCAGGAGACCTGGATCCCCGAAGTCGCGGGCGACGAGGAAGTCACGACGCGCCCGGCACTCGCCAGCCACGGGGCACCAGCGGCAAGCCGCCTCGCCAGGGCCGAACTCGTCCGAGCCGTCCTCGACCTTCTGGACCCCGGGCAGCACCACGGTGTCGCGCCACTCGAGCAGCTCCTGGACGGTGAGCGTCTCGGAGGACACGCTGCCAAGGCGCGGCTGGACGACCGTCACGCTGACCTCCTCGACGGTGCCCAGGATGTCCCCGAACTCGTTCAGGGCACCCAGGCCGTAGAGGCGGAGCTGCGGGTTTCCGACCGCGTTCACGGGCACGCCCTGACCGTATTTCAGGTCGAGGACGCGCACGGCGCGGGGCGAGACCACCACCGCGTCGCCCGTCCCCCACACGCCGGGGACCCCCGTCGCCATCCGTTGCTCCAGGAGCAGGACGGAGTGGGGTTCTGCGTCCAGGTCGGCGCGCACCTGGTCCACGTACTTGCCGACGTGGCGGAGCATGTCGGTCATGTCGTAGGTCTCGCCGTATTTGGCGGTCCAGTGGTTCAGGGCGTGGTCGCGGGCGGCTTCGTCGTGGTCGATCAGCTCGAAACGGGCGACGATCTCCGCGAGCGCGTGCGCCGCCGTGCCCTCCGCCGCGTGAGGCGACTCGGGCGGGGTGGGGGCCGCCGCTGCGAGCGGCACGCTGGCCGGGCAGGCCAGCCAGCGCGCCGCGCTAGACGGCCCAAGGTTCGCGTGTCCCTTGGGAGGCATTGGTCAGGCCTCCTGGGGGAGTGCGTCGAGGAAGGCCTGAATCTGGTCGCCCTTGAGGAGGCCGACGCGGCGTGCGCCCGCCGTCTCGAGGGCGGTCTTGATCGCGTCCTGCTCGCCTGCGCCGATCAGCTCGGTGGCTCGCGCGACGGCGACCGCCAGCAGGTCGGCCTCGGGGGTGACCGTCTCGTCCTCGACGATCGCGCCGCCGGTCTCGTCCTCCGCCGGGGCAGGCTCGGGGGTCGGCTCCGGCTCGGGGTCGGCCTTCTTCGCCGCCGTCTTCTTGGCGGCGGGCTTCTTCGTCGCCTTCTTCGGCTCGGGCTTCTCCTCCGCCTCGACAGGGGCGGCGGGCGCGGCGGTCTCGGCCTCGACGGTGATCGGCGCGGGAGCGGTGCGCTGCGCCGCCAGCAGACCAGCCAGCCACTGCACCTCCTCCACGGTCGCGCCCTGAACGTCCAGCGTGATGTTGATTTCCATGATCTGTTCTCCTTGGTGATCGTTGATCGGTTAGATGAGTGACTCGGGCGAGTCGCTCACGTCGGTGGTGTCCTCGACCAGCCGCGTGAACAAACGCTGCGGGCCGTAGAACGGCAGGCGCAAAGCCTTCGGGGACGGGCCAAACCAGCCGGGTAGCTGCTTCAGCTTGTTCGTGATCTGGAGGATGTCCACGCGCGAGTGCTTTCCACGCTCGCGGCCTAGCGCTATCTCCCAGATTTCCAGCGAGCACACCGTTTCAATCGGGTGCGTGCCACTCACTATACCCTGTTCTTCGTCCTGTAGCCAACTGATACGCTCGTCCGGGGACATGTCCGCCCAGTTCTCGGGGACGAGGGTGTCCAGGTAGGACTGGATGAGGCCAGCCAGGCTGTCCTCCTCGGTCGCCATCGAACGGATGGTCTCGGCCATAGCCTCGCCGTCGTCGTCCAGGAACAACGCCGGGTTACGGTCCTCGCCCGCGTAGGTGACCAGGCTTTCCTTGTACACGTGGACGGCCTCGGCCCACACCTGGTCGACGTAGGCGCTCGTGTACTTACCGAAGTCCAACTTTTCGGCCACCTCCACGATCAGGAAACGGCGATTACCCTCCTGGCTCCGCAGGAAGACGGCATCATTGGTGGTGCCCCAGATAACCTGCGCGCGAGGCACGTCCACCGACTCCCGCGCGTAGGGCAGGCGAGCAGTGTCGTGAGTCAGCGTAATGAACTGTTTCAAGGCCTCCGCGTCTGCCTTCTTCATGGCGAAGCCCTCGTCTGCAACGACGATCCAGGAGCGCATCATAGCCATGATGGTGTCTCGCAGCCCACCGTTCTCGATGGGGCCAAGGGTGCAGGTCCAGCCGCGCGCCATACGCTCGATGAACCACGACTTGCCCAGTCCCTGCCGCCCGGTCAGGATCAGGCAGTTGTCCACTTTCACGCCGGGGTCGAGGGCGCGGGCCACGGCCTGCACCGCCACCAGGCGCGCCACGCGCCGCGTGTAGTCGTCCGCCGCGCCTGGCAGGTAGGTTTCGATCCGGCTCACGCCGTCCCACTCCAGGCCCTCCAGGTACTCGCGCACCGGGTGGAAGGCGTGATCCTGGGCCACCATGTCGATCACGCCTCGGAGCTGTTCCTGGGCGGGCCTGGGCATGTTGTAGGCGCGCTGGAGGTGGGCGCTGATCTGGGCGAAGTCGGCGCTGGTGAGCACGTCGGTTTTGCCGGGCGTGACCTTCCTCCACGGGAAGTCACGGCGCGCCACGGTGTTCATCGTCATGTCGTTTCGGGCGAGGCCGCGCAGCACGGGGTCGTGGCGCATGAGGAGGTCCCAGTTATGCACGTCGCCCAGCGGCTTACCCGTCTTAGGGTGCAGGTGAAAGCCCAAGACCCACTCGGGAAGGGCCGCGCCGTCCTCGCCTGTCTCGTCGTCCGCGAAGTCAGCGGCGACCAGCTCCGTAACGATCTCCGGACGAGCCGCGAACTCACGCATGGCACGCTGGATAGACGGCCTGTCGGCTGGGGCCGTGGACTGGGGCACGCCCGCCGCCCGGTCCTCCCCACCAAACACGTGCAGCGCCACGAGGTCAAACATCGACAGGGCGCGGCCATACGCCGGATCGGAGGCGTGGTTGGAGAACACATATCCGTCCGGGTAGACGATCACGCCGCCTTCGCTTTCGGCGGGCGTGTAGTGCCACCTGTTCGGCTCGCCCTCCACCGGGTCATAGGGGAGGTGGAAGGTCTCGACGGCGCGCGCCATGTCGTATACGCGGTTGAAGGCACCGGCCACGCCTGGCAGTTCCTTGGGGTCACGCTTCGGCCCCGCCTTGTGGTCCGGCGTAGCCTGGAGGCCGCCGAAGTCGCGCAGGAGGCCCTGCGCGGTCGCCGTCTCGCCGTCGCACTCCACAACCTCGTACTCGTCCAAGTTGGCGGTCGCAGGCCAGAACATGAGGCGCTCCGGCTGGGTCGATCCGGGGTCAAACTGAGCTTCACCCAGCGCTTCGATCAGTCCGCGGGCTACCCTCGGGTACTCCTCCTCGCTCAATCCCGGCCCCATGATCGGGAAGATCACGCGGTAGCGTGGGTGCGCCCTGGTGTGGCTGTATGTGGAGTGGACGAGGGCGCGAAGTCCGAGGCCCGCGACGACGGCGGGCAGGGTCTCGGAGGCCGCGTCCGCGTCCAGCGTGACCGCGCTACGGTACTCGACTTGGCCCTTCTTGCGGGCGGTGCCCTTCAGGCGGCCAGCGACGTAGCCGCCGCAGTCCTTCACGGCCTCGGGGTTGTGTGCGCGGTCCACGAGGCGCTCCCACGTCAGCGTGGCTGCCTCCCAGCGGCGCGACGATACGGACGGGGCGACCGACAGGTCAAGGGTGAGATCGGCGGCGGTCTTTGTGCTCATCGGTTCTTGGTCCTTCCTTGTTAGATGAGGCTTTCGAGGTGCTCCATGAGCGCGGCCTGGACACCGGCCTTGCCGTCGAGCACTCGGAGGATGTTCGAGTCCAGCGTACCGCGTGACTCGATGACGTGGACGACGACGGGGTGGGTCTGCCCCTGCCTTTGGAGGCGTTTGTTGGCCTGCTGCCACTGCTCCAGGCTCCACGGGAGCGAAGTCCACACGATGGTGTGACCACCGTGCTGGAGGTTGAGGCCGTGTCCGGCGCTGGCCGGGTGGGCGAGCAGAATCGGGATACGCCCGGCGTTCCAGCGTTTCACCGCGCCAGACTCACTCACGTGAACGGACTCGGGGAATCGCTCCTGGATCATCTCCAGTTCGGCCTGGAAGCGGTAGAAGACGAGGACGGGGGAGCCGGTGCCCTCGATGACTTCCGCGAGCGCGTCCAGCTTCGCGTGGTGCAGCCAGTCCCAGCCGTCCCGGTCGTCGTCGTAGAGGAAGCCCGCGCTGATCTGGCTCAGGCGGTTGGTGGCGACCGCCGCCGTCGACGCGGTGTGTTTCACGCCGCCCAGGAGGGACAGGTCCGCGACGAGCTGCGTCCGCATGTCCTTGTAGGCGCGGCGCGCGGATGCCGGCATCTCGACCTCGATCCGGTTCATGGTCAGCGGCGGGAGCTGGAGGCGGCCCTCCGTGCCCATCGACAGGCAAACGTCCTCCAGGAGCGCGTGGATGCGCTCGGACGCGCCGGGGCGCGGCGTGTAGCCGGTGACCACGCCGGACGGGAGGCGACCAGCCTCCATGAAATAACGGCGACGGTAGCCGGTGATCGTGCGACCCAGGCGCTCCCCGAGGTCCATGAGGTAGATCTGCGCCCACAAGTCGAGGAGGCCGTTCGGGGACGGGGTGCCGGTCATCTCCCACACGCAGGTCGCGGTTTTGGCGATCAGGCGGGCGGCCTTCCACCGCTTCGAGCGGTAGTTCTTGAAGCCGCTGGCCTCGTCCAGGATGAAGGTCTCCCACCCGTGTGGCTGGCGCGCCGCCTCCCCCAGGAGCTGGTGCGAGATCACGTACACGTCCGCGTCGGTGGCCCAGGCGGCGGCCCGCTGCGCGGGAGTACCCACGACGGGCACCACTCGCAGATCGGGCCTCCACTTGGTGGCCTCCTCGGGCCACACGTCGCGGGTCACCCGCGCCGGAGCCGTCACGAGAGCGGGCAGGTGACGCTCCTCCAGAGCGGACAGGACCGACGCGGTTTTGCCCAGGCCCATGTCGAGCCAGAGGCCCGCCCGGTCGTGCGCCCGCAGGTGGTGGACGGCCACCCGCTGGTAGGGGTGGAGGGTGAGCGGGGCGCTCACTCGCCCGCCTCGGGCGCATCGACGCGAACAGACCCGCCAGCCGTCTTGACGGTGATCGAGGCCAGCGGAATGGTGATGAGGGCGCTCAGCTCGCCCTCCTCGACGTCGAGGCAGGGGACGACTTTACCGATGACGCTGATCGGCTGGCCGTCCAGGAGGATGGTCTTCGTCGTCTGGTTGATTTCGAGCGCGTGCAGCTTGTGCATGATGTTGGTCCTTTCAGGGGTGGGGCCGCTGGGCTGTCAGCGGCCCCACCAAGCGGGGGTGTTACTTGGAGAATCGGCGGCTGATGACGTGTCCGCCGATGACGAGTGCCGCGCCGATCAGAAGGGACACGAGGGCAACGCCGATGCCGTCGAGGGTCGCGCCAGTCCGGGCGAGGCGCGTCGTAGGCGCGGGGGCGGGGGCGGGCTGCGCGTCGGCCTTCGGTTCAGGCTTCGGGGTCTTGTCCACCGTCGGCGTGGTGGGCGTAGGCTTCGGGGCCGGGGTGGTGGGCGTAGGCTCGGGAGTCGGCTCAGTCGTCGGAGTAGACGCAGGCGTGGGGGTGGGCTTCACGGTGCCGTCGCCGTCCGTGCCGCCGCTGGCCTTGATCGTCGCGGTGGCCTCCAGGGACTGACCGTTGATCGTCGCCTTGTTGGTGTAAGTCGTCTGGCCTTCGACGGGCTTCGTCGCCTCCGGGAAGGTCACGCACACGAGCGCGCCCACCGGGGGCGTGAAGGTCAATGCGTGCTTAGAGTCGTCCAGCGTGCCGTCGGTCCACGAGGTCGTGTCCGGTGCCCACGTGGGGCCGGTGCTGCACTTCACCGCCGCGTGCAGGACATTGGTCTCATCGGTGATCGTGTACTCGGTGGACGGCTCCACCTTCCATTGGATGCCCCAGGCGATGGACCCATTAGCGTCGGTCCACCCGTACTTGACCGTTTCCGGGCGGGCGTACTCGTAATGCGCCGGGCCGGTGCAGTCGTTGCTGCACTCTCCGGTGCCGTCCTTGTCGCCCCACACGAGCGTGCGGATGGTCTCGCCGTTCAGGGTGATCTGGGTGGACTCGGTGCCCACCGCCTTATCGGTGAGCTGCGCGCGGGCGTGGAACGTGCCGGACACGTCCTGCTTCGCGGCCCACGCTTCGGGAACGTCGGTCACCGTGCAGGTGAGGGTCGCCTGGTCGGCGACGCACTCACCAATACGGGTGCCGTCGTCCAGGGTGAATGGGAAGCCAGCGCGCCAGTTGAAGCCGCCGTCAACGCTGCCAACGGTCAGGGTCGAGCCGACCGTCAGGCGCGGGGTCTGCCAGGTGCCCTCAACGGTCACCTCGCTGGTGGTCTGGCGCGACGCGGACGTGGCCTTCGTGACCTGCGCGCTGATTGGCTCCGGGCTGGTGGGGGCCGCGAGCGCGGGGGCCGCGGCGGCTGCGACGGCAAGGCCCATGGTGAGGCCGAGGCCCGCGAGCGTGTACTTGGGGTTCATTGTGGTTGGTCCTTTCAAGGATGCTGGGTCACCGGGGCGGTGACATGAGTCAGTATAGGGCACCCCGCCGCCATACGCAACACAAAGCGCTAAGGCGGCGGGGTGGTCAGGGTCAGGAGGCGGCGATACCCACGCGCGGCCCGTCCAGGCGCTCACCCATCCAGCCGATGCCGGACGCGTAGCCGTCGCGCTCGCCGCTCGCCTCCCCGTCACGGTCGATCAGGAGGCCGCGCGCCGGACGGATGTTCACACCATCCCTCGCCTTCGCCTCGGCACGCTGATACCTGGAGGCCAGCACGAGGTCCTGCCCCGTCGAGGTCGTCTCCTCCCTCGTGGCGATCTCGATCCTGTCCGCGATCCCCTGGAAGAAACCCATCACGTAGGAGCGGCGGAAACGGCGGCGCTCAGACTCACTGTAGAAGTCCTCGTAGCGCAGGCGGTCCTTCAGCATCGACGGGTAGGACACGATGGCGGCGTTGTAGAACTCGGTCACGTATGCGAGGTCGGACCTGGTGCCGACGATGGTGGCGAGCGTGTGCCGCTTGTACGTCCTCCACGAGCAGAAGCAGCTCAGGGAGCGAGCGAGGGTGGCGAGGCCGTCCACGATGGCACGCGCCATCGACGCGGAGCCGCCCTTGATCTCCACCTCCATCGAGGTAATGTCCTCGTCCTTGGCGCGCGCGTCACCCTCGGGCAAGGACTCGATGCGGCAGCGGACCATGAGGCGCTCGGCGCGGCGCTGGGCAAGCTCTCGCTCGTTAATGCTCGCGCCCCGGTCGGAGGCGATACGCAGGAGCTGCCTAATCTGCTCGATGATCTTGTTCTCGGTCATTGGTCTTGGTCCTTTCAGCGGTCGAGGGTGACAAAGGGGTTAGCCGGGTTGACGGGTCCGGTCGGATCGTCCTCGACGATGATGCGGGCGACCGGGATGGTCAGGGTGATGAAGTGCCGCCCGTAGCTGTTGGTGGTCTGGCGGATGCCGTCCGTGGGGAGGACGATCTGGGAGCCGATGCGGGCGGCGCGGGTCTGCACGTTGTACGCGAAGTCGGGCAGGTCGGTGGTCTGGGTGGTCTGGGTGGTCATGGGTCTTGGTCCTTTCGGTGGGTTGGTCAGATGAGGTCCTGGGCGGCTTCGCGGACGTCCTCGAAAGACTGGCCGCTGTAGTACATGTCCACGAGGTCGCCCACGACGTTGAAGAAGCGGTCTTCGGTGGCTTCGTCGGCCCAGCGGGCGGCGGTGGGGAGAACCAGGACCTCGCCCATCTCGCCGTCCAGGGGCGTGTCCTCGGACTCGTCGCCCTCGAGGACGATCAGGCCGGGGTCGGTGGCCTGGAGGCCGGAGCACGCCACGTAGGCGGCCAGGTCGGCCAGGGACTCGCAGGCGCTGATGCCGTGGCGCACCGCGTCCGTCTCCTCCAGGGAGAGGTCCCAGGAGTAGGAGAACTGCTGCTCGGGGTCCAGCAGAGCCTCGATCTCGCGATTCTTGTCCTGGAAGCGGTAGGCCTTCATGGCTTGGTCCTTTCGGTTCGGGTCACCGTCTCTCGGTGACGTAATCAGTATAGCACACCCGATAACCAGTAGCGCAACACCTAGCGCCTGTAATGTCAGTCACACAAGCGGCGGACGCGGCCACCCCCACGACGGCGCGACGGCAACGGCGGCACCCCCAGCCCATCCAGCCACGCGGCAACCTCCACCGTCCCACTCAACAGGACCACCTCCACGCCCGCCCGGCGCGCCCGATTATGCCACGCCGCCTGAATAGGCCGCACGCGCCCGCCGGGGCGCTTCAGCTCCACCAGGTAGACACGCCCCTCCCAGATCACCAGGCGATCAGGGATACCCGCGTCTGTCGGCGCGAGCTTCGGGCACAAGCCGCCCGCCGCGCTCACGCGATCATACAGCAGACGTTCGGCCAAAGACTCCAGCTCGCTCACGCTACCACCCCCATCGGCCACGGGTAGACCACGGGAGCCGCGTTCACACCCACCAGCGAGTAGATCCCCAGTGTGTGGTCGATCCACCGACGCACGTCGGATCGGTAGGTCAGAAGCCCGGCGCGCCCCGTGTGGGCGATCAGCGCCGCGCACCCCGGCGCGTCCACCATGAGGGGGAGCATGGCGCGGATACGCCCCGGCGCGAGACGAGGACGGACGACGCGGCCACCACCGAGACCGATCACCGTCGCGCGGTAGGTGGGCGGCGCGCCCTCAAGGCCGGAGCTTCGCAGCGCGTCGGTGAGGCTCACCCACACGTGGCCGCACGAGTCGAGGCCCACGAGGAGCCGACGATCAGAGTCAGGCTCAGGGATGAGGGCATAGTCAATGACGTAAGGGCGGCGCTTGCCGCACGGCTCTTTGCGTTCCATACACCCTATGTTAGCGCTTCGTGGGCGTGGTGTCGAGGCGTTCGGGGCCGGCCTCGCGTGCCACCGCCGCCAAAAGTTCCCTAATAACCAGCACCCAAAACGGGCGTAACAGAATCTCGTTACAAAATCTCGTTACACCCTTGTTACACCTGTTTTGCCCTTGGTATCGCGGCGAAAACGGCGAAAAGCGCTCGCGTCCTGTATCAAGAATTTCTATATACTTTAAATAGCGAAAAGTTCGTCTATCATAGTTTAGCTAATCTATGATAGAACAATTATTGTTCAAATCTGCTCTATATAGGGATATAAGGCATCTCGTTACAAGAGTGTAAAGTTCCGCAGAATACCAACGAAAAACCCACGTAACAAAGCGTAACAAGGTTGTAACAAGCCCGTAACAAGGTGTAACAAGAAACCACCCCACCCCACAAACGTTGAAAACTCGCTGTAACAAGACGAAACCGCTCAACACTTGACACCCACCACCCCGCCGCCCGGCCACGCGCCCCGCCAGGTCGGCCCCACGCGAGGTAGGCCGGACGGCACACCACGAGGTAGGCCCCGCGTGCTACACTCACCCCATGACCCCACGACCCGGCACCTCCCGCACCGGCACCGCACGCCACAAGCGCTGGCGCGTCCGCGTCCTCCACCTCGCGCAGGCCAACGGACAAACCCACTGCCCCGATTGCGGGCAACCACTCGCATGGGGGACCACGCTCCAACCTCGCAGCCCAGAGCCGGACCACGTGGTCCCGGCGGCGCGCGGTGGGCAGGACCGACTCGACAACGCCCGCGTCACCTGCCGACAGTGCAACCAGAAGCGAGGCTCAAAACCCATCCCAAGCCAGCCCAGGCCAACCCAGGCCCACACCGTCGGAGGCATCCAATGGTGACCCTGAAGCCCATCACCGACTGGTGGGGCAACGTCATTCGGTACGAAGAAATGCCCACTGGCGCGGACCCCGCAGAACCCACACCCCAGAATGTGGCGAACACCATACACGGGAGCAATACTTACCACTTGACAAGGGGCGGTATCCCCTCCCCCGTCTCCCAGGAACACCCAGAGGCCCAAGCGAAATACCCCCCTGGGGTATCCCCTATCCCCTCAAAGCGCTAAACAACTCAG
>FLSB01000482.1_pt2 | contig 31078 bp, 49 predicted proteins | sample 1550551 | NCBI WGS metagenome assembly FLSB01 (sample SAMEA4031774, study PRJEB14383) | metagenome | biome: human; feature: oral; material: saliva | place: Philippines | collected 2014 | reverse complement strand
CTCCGACTTGGAAAAAGTTCCCTTCACCGGTACCCAACAGCCCAAAAAATATTTTTTTTAGGTGGGGGGGTAAAAATAGAAAATCGAAAAATTTAAAAAATCGATTTTTACAAAATTTCATTTTTTTGATTTTTAAAAAAATCCTCAAAATCCTTTTTTCGTTTTTTTTGCCAATATAATCCCTGATTAATTACTTTGTCATTAACTCTATCATGAAACGTGTTATGTTTTTTGTTTGTCAATGGCAAACAATTCCATTCAACGAATTCAAGCTCAGGATGTTCTGACACAGGGAAAATATGATGGACCATTTCTGCTTGAATAGAAATACCGTAACGCAAACTTTCTTGACAAAGGTAATCATGCTTGCGCATTATACTGTCACGGAACTTCTCCCACTTCTTAGACTTTAAGGTTTGTCTGATAGGTTTGTTGTACATAGCAAACCTCCTCTCTCAATACTAAAAGGGACAGGTCGTTGACCTATCCCCTCTCATACAAGAAATCCATGCTATCATAATAATTCTTTTTCCGTGAGAAAACAATAGCTTTTATTCTCATTTTTAAAAACATTAATGATCATCTGGAAAGTTAAAACGTTTCGAGACGAATTCTGAAACTTCTGGATCTGTGTCTGTGTTTACTTCCGATTCTGGAGTTGCAGGATCTTCTAGTATTTCTTTTTCCCAATCTACAAGAATGTGTGTACAATCTGGTCCAAACTTTTGTGGAATGACATTGTATCCAACTATCTTGAAATTCACTTCAGGATTATTTTTAATGTCTTTGTTTAGTTTGTTAACTGCTGCAGATTCAAATATTATATCACGATATTCTTTTATCATGTTATGCCTCTTTTTCTATGTTGTTTTACCTCTCACTTTCACATATCTTATATTTTGTTAAACTCACTCTAAATCTCAAACCCTTACGAATCATAGGTTTTAAAGCGTTTCATTTTTTCAGTTTATGCTTAACTCATTATGTGAAAGTAATAATTAAAAAAATTAAATGACAAAGTTCCGTAGCGCATCATCAAGCTCTGCTTGTTCAATTCCTATGTATCTAAGCGTTATTGCTGGTGATGAGTGATTGAACATTTTTTGCAATGTTCCTACATCTTTTGTCTTGTTGTAGTATTTATACCCAAAAGTCTTGCGCATCGTGTGAGTTCCTACGTTATCAATTCCTAGCTCTTCGGCTGCTTCATGAATAATTTGATAGGCTCTCTCACGAGTGATCGCTTTATTTTGACCTTGCCTGCTCTTGAATAAGAAATGGTGGAATGGTTTGCCTTCAACATATCTCCTCATTTCTTTTTTGAGTTCTTTGGTCATTCGTCTAGTTATCTGCTTACCAGTCTTACGTTCCCTCAGTTTAATATGCCAACCTTGGACATCTTTCACTTTCAGGGTAAGTATATCTCCAACTCGCAATCCAGTATTCAGACCTGTGATGAATAGCATGTAGTACATCTCATTCCATTCTTTCAAATAGTCTTTCATGGCCTGGATATCATCACTGTCTTTTATTGGTGATACATATTCCATGTTTTACCTCCTTTCTGTAAAACAAAAAGCCAGCGTTTGCTGACTCTTGACGATACTTCTGTTGGACAACTTTTTTGACTAAAGTTAAGGATATTTCCTAAAGTGTGAGTGTGTTTTTGTTCAGAAGTTCATGCTATCATGATATATCGTTTAAAGTGAGAATACAATAGTTTTTATTCTCACTTTATGCAATACCTTTGATTTTTGCATATGTTTTTAAAATTGTTTTTCTTTTTCGATAAATGGTTGCATCACTCACAAATAATTTACCAGCAATTTCTTCCCATTCAAGTTCTGATTGTCCCCATCTCATTTCAAAGATTTCTTGTTGTTCAGATGTCAACTCTTTGAGGAATGTTTCTACTGTTTCTTTGAATAATTCAAGATTTTTTAGAGGTACATCACTACATAGTTTTATGACTGTATTTTCAGTAGGTTTGCTGATTTGATTTCCTCGACTACCTACTAGTTCTTCGCCATTCTTAGCCATTATCTCAGCTGTCCGAACCCAGATGTCACGATCAACTTCTTTAAATTTTAATAGTTCTCTATCTAGGTAGTATAGTTCACGACTGTTTAATGTTCTCAAATTTTCCCTCCTTGATGACTTTAATTTTTTATCTTATGTGCAGTATTTTTATTTCTCTCCAATCAAAACATTCAGAGGGATTTTAAAAAATGTCGCTACATCTTCAACTATATAAAGATTAGGTTTTTTAGTTTTCTTTTCCCATTTCATTATTTCTGCGTAAGAGTAACCTAACTTTTTGGCTAGTTCACTTCTTGAAAGTTTATTATCTATTCTTTTTTGCTTCAACATAAAAGCGAATCGCTCGCATTGTTGGTCACTTAATTTTTCAAAATCCACTTTTATTAGTTGCTTACCATTTGGATTTTTCTTTTGATACGATGGTGAAGCATAAGAGTTTAGTGTAACAATAGCAATCCCAGTCTCTGCGCTGATTTCTTTTAACGTGCCACAAGTGATAAAAATATCACCTTTATAAAATGCGTATTCATATTCAAGTCTATCCATGTTCAAGCTCCATTGATTATCTTATATATATTTTGGAGGTCTCATTCTCTATTCTCCAATTCCTCAATCAACCAATCAAGGTTCTTTCTAGCTTTCTTCAGGTCTTCAAGACCGTTCTTTTCTTTATATCGAAGTAAATACTCGACTGTTTTGCACCAGCGATGCGCTTCCATCTCTGCCTTGCCTTTGATGAAATTTTTCGTAACATCATTTACTTCTAGTCCATAAGTTCCGATGTAGTGACTTGGTTTGTTTACGTTGTCAATTTGTTCTGGGTTCATTCTTCAACCTCCAAAAGCTCTGGATTTTCAAATTTATTTCCAATCACTTCAACGTGATAATAAGCTAGAAATAGTGGATGCCATTCTGAATTCCTTTCTTTCAATTCATCTACAAATCTGTAAATGAAACTTGCGTAAGAACCGTGCCATTTGATGACTGCTTTTCTACCTTTGTAATCAACTATATCCCCCTCAAAGATTTCTTTACCGTTCTTGTCTTTGAGTCCTGTTGATTGCATGATAGATTTATAATCATCAAAATGTAACCAATCTTGTCTCTCTTCAATCCAAATGATAGGACAGGTCCAATTTTTGTCATCTGTATCACAATTGCCTACCATGACTCTATAATTCATTTCATTTCGGTGTTTATCCCATGCTCTATACTTTGGCATCATCTGGCAAATCCTCCTCTTTCACGAATGAACCATCAATCCAGCGACCTTTACGATCTTTGATTTCTTGATATGCAAGTTCAAAGCACTCATCAAAATCATATCCGAGATTTTTCAGATATCCAATGCAACGTACTAGATTGTGTCTGCACAATTCTTTACTAGCAAATCCTTGTGAGAGTTGAAACTCACTAATATTTGCATTAAGTGAGATGAAACTTTCCATCACATCTTTCTTACGGATGCTATCAGATTCTTTAAAAATCTGATTCACATCTTCCTTAATCAGTAAGGCCAGCCCGACAATCACGACTGCGCAATCTCCGATACTATCTTTAGTGACTTTCTCATTTTTCTTGAGATACCCAGCGCATAGCTCACCGAATTCTTCACTGAGTTTTAGTGACTGCTTGTCTAACCGTCCACCGTTTTCAAGGTCACGGTCAATAAACCATTGTTTTACATTTTCTAGTGTGTTCATAATTCAATATTATCTCCAATTTCTACTTTTTCAAATTTGTCTTCACTAACCACAAACACGTTCCCGTTTACTGTGATAGTGAATAGACTACCGATTTTTCGTTTTTCCGTTACCTTGCCAGTGATAGCATACTTACTATCAGCATGATAGACTAGCAAGGGTTTCTGTGCTTCACGTTGCATGAATAATAAACACGTTGCGATAAGCGACCAAGCTAGAAGGATGCGAATTAGTGTGTTTTTCATTACCTAGTTTCTCCTGTAACTTCATTTCGCTCCACTCTTAATTTAAAAGTACTGTTATCGCTCGTATGCATTATCGTAATTTCTTCACCCCACTGACTTTTTGTGTAAGGGTATCTGTTTGGTCGTTTCATCAATGCAAAACACCTCCATTCAATTTATTCCATTCTTCTTTAGTAAATCTTTGACTAATGGTTATTTCAAAGTTTCTAAGAGCAAATTCATCAGATTGTAATTTACTTGCATTAATGTTTCCAGATTTTACAACACTAGCATTTGGAAGAAAAGTTTCAACAATTCTTCCCATCGCCATAAAAGTATCCCCTCCATCTGTGCTCAATTTAACACCTATCGGATAACTGTTATAAATTCTACGAAACTTCATAATCAATCGTTTTCGTGTTTTATTTAGAGACATCACTCCACCTCCTCAATCTTTATTATTTTTTTTATTATTTTTAAAGAACTTATAAAAAATTACTGACCAATATGAAGTCCACATAAGGTATGATAATGATTGAAGGAATTGTTCAACTGTCATTCCGTTACCTCCTCAATCTCAATCCCTGGACAATCGAATACCCAGCCAAAGCCAGCTTCTTCTAGTTCTTTGCGGGTGTGTTCAGTTCTTATTGCATCAGTCTCCATACGAGATTCAATAGTCCACTTATTTTCTCCCTTGTGGTAATTTAAGTAACTATTATAATTGGTAATCCCAATAATCTTCACCAAATACCGTTTCTCTTTTTCTACCTCGTAGCCGTCAAGCCATGCACGAGCGAAGAGATCTCTGTTTGATTTCTTTTTATACCATTCTGTAAATTCCTTGGTTCCATTTCCCCAAGTATAATGCAACGCGTCCTCTAATTCTGGACTATGTTCTCTTGCACTCTCAATCACATCCGCCACAAACTGCGGAATTACGACTTTCTGCGGTTCGTCTAGTTGTTTTAAATCTCTCAAAACTTCAAACGTATCAACCCTTCTGAAACAGTTATGATTCAAATACTTGTATTTTCCAATCAATTCTTGCTTATTCATCTTCCAGTCCCTCACTATATTTTTCTACCAATTCATTCAACCAATACCAGCAAGCATAAGAGTCTGCTTTTTCACCGATTGGCTCAACATCCCTTTCTTGTAACCATGCTGAAAAATTAACCACGTTATCAATATAGATTGTGTCATAATCGCCCCAATCTCAAACAGTTAGTTCAATTTCTGTTTCAGTTCCGTTTTCATCTTCAACCGTGATTGAACCATTTTCAACCCAAGCAGTACCATAGCATAGGTCACAAGTACCCGTTTGTTCTTCTTGAAAATCTGAGTTGTATTCTGTTACTTTATATTTCATCCTCTAACTCCATAATTTTTTTAATAACATTAAGTAAATCTTTGATATCAGAAATAGGCATCACATCTTCATACCAATCTTTAAAATAATCTGTTGTGACAAAGAATTCATCAAGCCCCAATACTGCTATCTCTAATTTTCCGTTAATACTAGCAATAGATAATGTGCGCCCCTCTCTGATAGGTATATGTATATTATCTAAACTCATAATACTGTGACCTCTTTATTCATCTTCCAACTCCTTTAACTGCAAAATCAAATGAATAACTATATTTCTATCCACATAAGGTCTTTCTCTGTGCGTTTCCGCTGGTAGACTATGGATTTTCTCAATCAACTGTTTTACATTCATCTTCCAACTCCTTTAGCTCTCTCTGATATCCTTTCAGCTTCTTCCTCAAAAGATCACGTTCAGCAGAATGAATATGCCTGTATCTTGCTAAGCACGTTTTTTTTGTTTCTTCAATGCGTTGTTCTGTTATTTCGATTGAATGTTTCAAAGCTTCAATTCTAGCTCGTTTAATTTCGTTCATCTGAATACCTCTTAGAATGGCATGTCATCATCTGAAATATCCAGAGGGTTGGTAGCTCCAAAGCTTGCTGGCATCTGCTCTTCAATATTTGATTGGTTTGCAGAATTATCACGTTTTTCTAGTGGCTGGAAAGTATCAGCAACTACTTCTGTTACATAAACACGTTTCCCTTGTTGGTTGTCATAGCTACGAGTCTGGATTCTACCAGTAATACCTACAAGGGTTCCTTTTTTACACCATTCAGCAAACAATTCAGCTTGTTTTCTCCAAATCATACAATTGATGAAGTCGGCTTCTCGCTCTCCGTTCGCTCCTTTGAAATTACGATTGACTGCCAGGTTAAAAGTTGTAATTGCAATATTTGATGGTGTATATCTTAACTCTGGATCTCGTGTTAATCGTCCTACAAGTGTTACGTTATTAATCATTCTTACCTCCTATTTGATTGCTAGGTAGTAGCAATCTTTTGCGCCATAATCAAATCTGACGCTATCCTTTTTGATGTGTTTTGTGAAATGTGGTCTAGTTATCCCAGAGTAAGCCCATTGATGGTCTTTCATGTCTTCAATAAGGTCATCAACATTGTTGTACTCTCCAATAAATAGCCGACAATGTCCGTTATAGACAAAATAGAGTTTTAATAACAAGGTGTGCCACCTTTCTAAAAGTAATCTTTCCTTTTATTTTTTAAGTCATTGAATACCATCAAATGCTCATTGTCTACACCTTTCATCAACCGACTCATAAATGGCCGACCATATCGCTTCTGGATTTCTTGGGCGGTCAGATTTGTTGTGATGATAGTGTTGGCCCTTTTATTGAGGATGTTGTAAAGGATACTGAAAGACCACTCGCTGTCCTTCTCCATTCCAAGATCATCAAGTACTAAAAACTTCGCACTAGCAATTTTATTTACCAGGAATTCTTCCTGGCTGAAATCCGTCTTGATTTTCATCAGCAAGTCAGTAACATTGATGAAGATAGCAATTTCTTTCGTGATTGATGACAATTCTTTCATAATCGCAAATGCCAGATGGCTCTTACCTGTTCCAGCTTCACCTTGAAAAACAACATTATTTCTAGCACCATCTGCCCACTCTTTGCAGATTTTTTGGGCAAATTCTAACTTTTCAGCTTCTTTTTCGGTAGGCGTGTCAAAATTCTCAAGAGTAGCATTCTTCAGCACATCATCATATAACGAGAATTTTTCAAGATAAAACTTTCGCTCTCTCTCGTATTCTGCATCAGCAAGCTCGTTGACTCTAATCTGATTTTCAGCATGAATTCGTTCTTTTTCACACAAACGGCAAAGGACATCATTTGTACGAAGAATTTTAATCAGTGGAATTTTGTGTTTATCGCAAATTTCGTCCTGTTCTTCTGTATTCCTTTGATAAGAGAGAGCCATTTCTTCTAAAGCATTAGTTACCATGTCAGCTTACCTCCACAAGCTTTCCAGCTTGCCATTTCCGACAAGCAAGCTATCACGGTCTCTTTTGATTGCTTTTTAAGAAGAGATTTTTTCTGCTCGCTGATTGGATAGAAGTTATCTTCAAATTGTTGAATTAATTCTAGAATCCCCATTCTTTATCCACCTCCTGTTCATCTTTCTTCTCTTTACGCTGTTTTTCAGATTGTCGAACTTGTTCAACTGTGGTCACTTGGTTCTGCTGCCAATTTCTCAGAATACCACCTACATATTTAACGTTTGGTTTTCCTAAATTAACAGCCGTCCTCAATGCTTCTTTGACTAGTTCAGAGTCATTTTCGTTTAACAGATGATTGATTTCTTCAATTTCAAAACCTGATAGCAATCTACAAAATTCAGACTGAAATAATTCTAAGATGTTTTCACTATTACTAGTAGTAGTTATATTCTTATCTTTATCTAATCTATTCTTATTCTTTTCTTTTTCTTCTTCTGTTGCGCTACTTTCCGTTACTGTAACGTTACATGTAACGTTACCAAGCGCAAGATTTTTTTGTTTTTCACGATACCTTGCGACTCTGTTCCTAGTTTGTGTTTTGATTTTTTCCATCCCATCAATGTTTTGGTGCTTTTCCCAGTTTGGCAAAGCGATGATTCCGTCAATGATTTCAACCATTCCGAATTGCTCAAAAATTCCAAGAGCCATTCTTACAGTGTTTAATGGTCTTCTGAAAATGGTAGCAAGCATTTCATCGGTATAATGAACTTTGTCTGACATCATAAGCAATCCGTTTCGATTATGTTTTCCAGCAAGTGCTAAGATTTTGAACCAGATAACCAAAATAGCATCATGATCAGGAAGTGCATCTATAAGGCAAATTTTCTCATCATCGAAAATATCTGTCGTAATCTTAATCCATTTAATTTCAGACATAGTCCACCTCCTTCTTTACTTTTAAAGCTAGTTGTCATGATCGTGCTCCCCATTTTCTTTGATTTTTACGGAAATCCATTGTCATTTCTTTGTAGAGTATTCGACCGTTTTCTTCTAAAAGACTAGTGTTTTGTCTTTTTAAAATGTCATTATTGCGAGCTTCTTCCTGATAGTCATTCGCTAGTCTGTCGTAATCTTCAACACACATTTTCAAGTCTGATGGTAGATCATCGATGGTTGATGAAAGGCCAACAGGTGGTTGGGTGTCGTAGGTTGATTTTCTGTCACAATTTTTTAGATTTCTTCGAGAGACTTCTCTGAAATCCTCTGCTTCTTCAATGATGATCGTTAGCTTTTCTTCATGTTTATCTTCATATCGACAAGTAAAAAGCATGATTGCAAAGATGCCGATAAATATTAGTGATACTCCAAATAATTGGCTTAAAATGTTTGGTTCGTTCATTTTTTTCTACTTTCTAATTCTAAATTACAAGATTTGCTTGAATAAACTCATCGAGTTCATTCTTGTCAATTCGTTTTGTTCCGTCAATTTTATATAGGTTTAATCCCATTTTTAACCATTTGCGGATAGTATTCGTGCTACAATCTGAATAGTTAGCTGCACTTTCGATTGATAGCCATCGCTTTTCTACTGTCTCGTGCTCTAACAATTCTTTAAAAGATTCTTTGAATTGATTTTTAACGACTGAGCGAATACCATTTTCAAAATCTTCACTGAGAATATTCACAAAGACCTCCTTATGTGATATAATTTAAGTAGTTATTTTAGTGAGTGCCTGACTTTAGTTAGGTGCTTTTTTTCTGTCATTAATAACATCGATTAAATGATTTTCATAATTGGTAAGGAAAAGATTTGAAATTTCAGAATACAATTCTCTAGCTTTATTGATATCTCTTCCGTCTATTTCTTTGACAGTTTTGTTTCCAAACATTAGGCATACAAGTTTTCTAATTAGTGTTTCTGGATCGTTATACAATGTTGGTGTTATCATGTAAAATCCGTTTCCATGGTGACTTCTACTTTGAACTAAAGAAGAAATATTTTGCCAGTAAGCAGGTGCTTTTTTTTGTTGTTCTTTTACAAAATCAAAGACTTCTGATTGGGCTCTATTTATTTCAGCAACTCTTTTATCGATAATTGCTAAGTCAAGAAAAATTGATTTGTTTGATTGTGCTGTCATTTTTTTAGCGACTTCTTTTGCAATAAGTTCTTCTAAATCTGATTTATTAATTGTTATTGTTTCTTCGGCTGTCATTTACATACTCCTTTTTAATAATCCTTTGCAAGCCATTCCATGGCTTTTTGATAAATACTTGGTTTCACTTCACCACCGTTTCGAATTTTTTTGTACGTAATTGGATTAACTCCAATTTCTTCACTAGCTTTTTTAGCAGTCAAATTCTTGTCCGCTTGCTTTCGTCGGATTGCTTTTGCTTGAATATCTGTAATCAACATTTTCTTTCCTCTCCTTACGCTTGACTGTATGTATTCAATTCCATAATTTTCATCTTAGTATTTGTGCTTGGCTCCCAAGTCATCCAGTAAGTAAGTGCTGCTTCTGCGAATTTTTTAGGTAATAAGTCATAGCGACTGATATTGAAATGATCCTTAAAATCAATTTCAGCTTGTCTGAAGACTGATTGAGCGAATGTCTTGTCTGCATAAGCTGGACTATCAATCCCACCAAGACAAGCAACAACTCGAGCCTTACGTTTCTTCAATAGTGATTGAGCGTAGCTAGGATGGATTGGTTGTTCATTCTTAAGATAGTCGATATCTTCTAGCATTGTGACTTGTTGTTTCCGAAGTTCTTTTTGCCCAGTAAATAGAGCAATGAAGGCATCTTCGTCTAAGTCCTCACGGATGAAGCCACCTTGTCTGCGGATGGCTGGAAGAACTTCTGATGTTACCCAACGTTTAAATTCTTTTGCTTGTGGTAATTTGCTTGATAAGATTAGAGAATACAAGCCTGACTCGTTGATGATAATAGGATTTTGATTTCTTCCCATGGTGTCACGAATCGTTACCCCATCTGACTTATCCTCTTCATCCACATGGTCAAAAATTGCTTTTCTTGAATTTGTATATCCTAAGATTTCTGCAACATCTTTGCCGACAAACCATGGTTCATCATTGATTGTCATTGTACGGACTTCTTGCCCGTGAAAATTAAAAATTTCGTTCATTTATTACTCCTCAAATTTTTCCCAAGACTCTGAGATTCTCAATTTTTTATTAATTCGTAGCTTTAAGTCGTCACTCCCTTTCCCATCTTTGAACAATTGAGTGATTGCTGATGGACTTACACCGATTACAATAGCTAAGTCCGTCTGCGACCAACCTCGATTTTTGATTTTCTCTTTGACAATCTCAATCCATTTTTTATGTTGTTGACTCATGAGCCCTCCTCCTTTATTGCTTTTGTAAAGTTAAAAAGTTGGTAAATACAAAAGTGTTATTTCTTGACTTTTATAATACGTTTGTGTAAAATAAAAGCGTAGTAAAAGACTTGATAAAATAACAAATCTATCAATTTTGTTGCTCGCCAAAGCTATTAATTTTTAGATAAGTTTTTACATTGTTTTTTACCAACTTATTAACTTACAAGAACTATTTTACACGAACGTATTATTTTTGTCAATAGTTTTTTTAAAAAAATTACACTTTTGTGTAAAATATTTTTGTGAGTTCTTTAGAAAGGTTGATTTTACAATGTTTGAAGCATTTGAAAGAATCAAAGAACTTGCAAAGAAGCGTGGTGTAAATCTTCAAAAAGTATCTGAAGACCTCGGATTTAGTACAAATTACTTGTATAGTTTGAAAAATAAAAAAACACCTTCTGCTGAGCATATTGCAAAAATAGCCGAATATTTCAACGTTTCGACTGATTACATTCTTGGTCGTACTGATAACCCAAACCTTCCAACTGAATCTGTCACTACTGCTGATGGTCGTACCATTGACTTGTCCAATCTTCGTGAACGTGTAGTTCTGTTTGATGGTAAACCTTTGTCAGATGAAGATGTAGACAAGATTGCGCAGATCATTAAACTCTCTTTGGGGGTGTCCGATATTGAAAGTGAATGAGTTACTGGATGAATATAAGGTCACACTTTATCTATTTCCAGAGACCATGTGGGAGCGTAGAGGTTTCTATTTCCCCGATGAGCGCATCATTTACGTTAATAGGGATTTATCCCTAGAAGAACGAGAAGAGGTTATCCTTCACGAATTAGGGCACATAAACCACAATCCAGCGCATTACAAAAGGCTACTTTATAAATACGAAAATGAAGCAGATCGCTTCATGGTTCGTCATCTCATTTCTGAAGAATTGTCTCAATGCGAGCCTTCGGAATTCAATTGGTTAAGATTTGCTGAGAGGCATAAAATTGCGACAACTTGGGGTGAACAGATGATTCAAGAAGAATTTTATAGATTGACAGGTAGTTAAAAGGAGAGGAAATATGAATAAATTTAACAATTCTAAACCAGTTTATAAAAGAGTATGGTTTTGGGTGCTGATTGCTATCGTGTCTATTGGTGCTGTGAATGGTATTTTAAATACTCCATCTAAAAATACTGCTGCTAAAACTGAGAAAACAACATCGACAACGGTTGAGCAGAAATTTAAAATGACTAAAGAATTAGGTGAGGAATTCGCTTTATACTTTAAAGAGAACGCTGAGGTCCTTGATAAAGGAGAAAAGGTTGATTTTGTTCCTGGAGGGGATGATAAAAATCTTTCTGTGCGTATCGGAGAAAGCTGGAAGAATGAAAGCACTAGTCGCAAGATCTATATTTCAAATGAATTCTTGAAAGCTAAAAATACCATTTTTGAAAAGTGGGCTCAAGAAAAAGGCTACAATGTTGATTTAGAAAAAGATGCACCTCGACTACTGGTTTATACCTCTGATTCTGCTAAAACTCAAATTTCTCAAGAGTATAAAGGAGAAATGAAAATACTGAAATAAATAAAAAATCCCCACACCAGCCTGCAAGCAAAGATGTGAGGATGTACTGTATAGAAAAGAATGGCATTAAAAAGCCCTCTTTACTATACCCATTTTACCAAGAAATGAGGGAAAAAGCAATGATTGGCAAGTACGAAAAAGGTGGTTCTACTGCTTATTATTTTAAAGCATATCATGGAATGGATCCACTTACGAATAAAAAGATAATTACGAAAAGACGAGGATTTAAAACAGAGCGAGAAGCAAGGCTTGCAGAAGCTAAATGCTTGACCGAATACGAGAAGAAAAGTTTTAGGTCTAAGAATACTACTACTACTTTTCAGCAAGTTTATGAAATCTGGAAAGAGCATTATAAACATACTGTGAAAGAGTCAACCTATGTTAGTCAAGTGAATATTGCTGATAAGTGGATTATTCCTAATTTTGGAGATAAGCCAATCAATAAAATTAGTCTATCTATGTGTCAGGCTCAAGTTAATAAGTGGGCGGATGAGTATAAAAGATTTTTTGGAATCATCAGCATAGCAAATCAAATCTTTGATTATGCCATTTCAATGGAACTCATCGAAAATAATCCAATGAGAAAGACTTTGAAACCGAAAAGACAAAAAAATAATACGGATGAGCTTGAAAAATTCTACAATAAAGAAGAACTGCAAGAATTCTTTGAGATTGTTAAAGGCTTTGATGATGTAGAAATGCTGACATATTTTCGGTTGCTTGCTTTTACGGGCATGAGAAAAAATGAAATCAGTGCTTTGAGATGGTCTGATGTTGATTTGAAGAATGGCCAGATTACTGTCAAGCAAACTTTGGCTAAAGGTGAGGATAATAAACTAATTTTCCAAACACCAAAAACCAAAAAGAGCGCTCGGACAATTACTCTGGATCCAAAGACCATCGAAGTCTTAAAAGAATGGCACAAATTTAGTACCAAAGGACTCCTTTTTAAAAATGAAGATGGAGGTCCTAGGAGTGTTGTTCATGTCAACAATATGCTGAATAGGATTTGGAGGAAGTACCCAGAATTTAAGCGAATCACACCTCATGGGTTTAGGCACACACATTGTTCTTTGCTTTTTGAAGCTGGAGCTACTATAAAGGAAGTTCAGGAGCGACTTGGTCACGAGAATATCCAAACAACAATGGATATATACGCTCACGTAACTCAAAAAGCAAAAAATGAAGTAGCTAATAAATTTGCTACCTATATCGGATTTTAAATATGGGTACCAAACTGGGTACCAAAACAAAAAATAGGCTTTCCGAAAATCTCGGAAAGCCTTATTTAATGGTGTATAGAGCGATTATTTAGCGATTGGGTAAACAGAAACTTGTTTTATAAATATAGGAAGAAAAAAATGTTAAATAGTATTCAAAGTTTGTTAAATAAAGAAAGTTTAGAGGTATTCAGATGATAAAAAAATACATAAAAAACAATTCTGGGTACCAAAATGGGTACCAAAACAAAAAAAACCGCTAGCAAACGCCAGCGGTCGTGTGTAATTAAATTTTTGGATCTTCTATTTTATTTAGTAGTGATCAAACCGTCAGGCTCAACTGTGAACTCAGGCTTATCAGCCATGCGACCATCTGAAAGTAGTAAGTACCAGCCATCGTTGTATTTAACGAAACAATCAGATTTCATATCGCCATTAACTGCATCAAGGTAATACCACTTGTCGTAGTATTTAACCCATCCTTTAACCATAGCGCCATCTCTACTGAAATAATACCACTTATCAGCAATCTTATTCCAGTCAGTGGCCATTTCGCCTGACTTATCAAAGTAGTACCATGTTCCATCAGGGCGTTGTTTCCATTTATCTGCAAGCATATAGCCACTTTCATCAAAGTAGTACCACGTTCCGTCAATCTTTTCAAATTGGTCTTTCGGATAAGAGCCATTAGCCCTAGCGTACCAGTAGCCTTTATCATCCTTTTGCCAGCCTTTTTTAGGTTCTTCGGGTTGAGCGTTTGGATTGGTCAGGCGATAAGCATAGAAGTAAGGTTGACCTGCTGCATTCCAAATAGCATCGTGATTGTTAACTGTGATACCATTTCTTGCGTAATTACAATGAATGATATTGTCTGAGTCAACAAACATACCAGTATGACCACCAGCGCCAGCCGAATACCCTCGTCTTCCATAAATGAAGATATCCCCACGCTGAGCGTTCCATTCTTGATTTTCAGCGATCAACTCGTATCCGTTTTTAACTAGCCAGTCGTGTTCATACTCTGTATTAACTGCCCAGCCTGCTGAACTTGCGCCAGCACTCCTTAAAGCATAATATACTGAACTTGAGCAGTCGTAAGAGTCAGGTCCATCACGGTATTCCATGCTGTAATACACTTGTCCTTCACGCTCACGCATCCATGCAATAGCTGTTTCAATATTGATTGTCATTTATTTTTCCTTTCTTATTATGGTAAAACGCCAGGCCAAGGTTCACTCGTCAAGTAAGAGATAGAACTTACACGGATATCTCCGATGTCACGGTCTGTTGGTACAGGGTCAGAAAACTGAAATCTCAACATGTTACTGTCTCCGTAGCCTCCTAAATACCATGTACCATAAGGTACACCTTTGTCATTGTAAATCCCGCCAATCAAGCTAGACTCAGACCTGAAACCTAGAGGGACTCCACTCAATCCTAAGATATAACAGTTTCTTTCTTTATCGCTCCCTTGCGGGCTATATCCAACACCGCCTCTGCGAACAACACCGAACCAACCCCAGCTTAGCCCACCGAATTGATACATAACAGTGTCATTTTTCCTGCGTACCTTTAAATATGAGCTACCTAGTTTAGATTGGATGTTTAAAGTCCGCCAGCCTGTGTCTCCAGTTAACACCTCCCAGCCCTGATTGCCAGCGCCTGAGCGCTTAATCCATTTCAAAGCCCCGTTTGTAACCGCCGTATCAACATAGGTAGTACCAACTGGTGCAACTACTTTACCGTTTGGCATACCAGTACCGTGGATTTCGTATTCATTCACTTGTCCAGTATTCCCGCTTGTAGCTGGTTGACTTGGTAGAACGACACTACCACCACCTTCTGAAAGAATGAGCGTGTTCCCTGATAAGGTCAACTTTTGAGGAATGCCTACACCGTCACGACCATTCTCGCCTTTAGGTCCTGTAAGTCCGATAGGCCCTTGAGGTCCGACTGGACCAGGTAAGCCAGCAGGTCCTTGTTCCCCTCGTTCTCCACGAAGCCCAGGCTCTCCATCTCGTCCACGTTCACCTTGGATACCTTGCAATCCTTGAGGGCCTTGTAAACCATCTGCTCCTCTTGGTCCTGTTTCTCCAGTTGCACCTTGTGGACCACGTTCACCAGTTTCACCCTTGTCTCCTTTCGGACCAGGAGTTAAGGCAATATTTTGTAGCTCTTGCTTAGTTGCAAAGTTGCTTGTGTCAATATTAGGTTTGTTCTCCAAGACCTCTAAACGCTTCAAGATTGGCTTATCGTCATAGACGGTATCTTTATCCGCTTTTGTCTTTAGCGCTTCAATATCGGCTGAAATATGGCTGATTTCAGTACGAATATTGCTATCGTCATAAGTTCCACCTTGCTCTTTGATTTTGGCAAATAGTTCATCCAATTCTTGCTTGGTTACAATGTCATTGACGTTAACAATTCGCCCTGATTCACGTTCAATGAGAGGTGTTTTAACCGCCTTATCAATTTCGCTCACATGGACATTAAACATAAAGCTATACACATCTGCTGACTGCTCTACCTTTTCAAAATAGATGTAGCCAATGACAGTCTCATCTGTCGTGATCAATGATGTATCAAATTGAACCGTAAATGAATTCCCTTCGATTGCTGCGTCTACTTCTTGGTATCGCTTAGTCCCCTTGAAGTAGAATAAGCAGATTACTTTAGTAGCAGTCAAACTATCAAGCGTAAATTTGAATTCAGCAATGCCTTTATCTTTGCTGTAAAACTCTTGATAGAGTCTATCCACATCTCGATTGTTTGGTGAAATGGTTAATTTTTTCTCAATAACCTTCTTCAAGTGCTACCTCCTTTCTTTTTAAAAAGAAAGAGAACCTAAAAAGGTTCTCAAATTTTTTAGTCTTCACTAGGTTCAGTATAAGTTAATGCTCGTTCACTATCTGACAATCCAGCAGTAGTTGGGTCGTTAACAACACCAACCAAAACAAGAAACGCAAATAAGACATTGATAAATACTAGAATTTTATCGACTGTATCGCCAAACTCAAGTGAAAAATTGAAGATATTCGCAAATGCTTGCGCAAGTAGTGCCAAAGCTGGAACTAAAGCAAGCCAAAAGTTTTTATTTTTAAGTCGTACAGACCAGTTAATTTTATTCATTTTCTTCCTCTTTGATTTCTAGCTTGAGAAATTTCTCAAACAATATTTTTATAGCACCGTTTCCGCCCAATTCAACGTAGCTTTCATAAAGTCGTGAAAGTTCTTCGATTTCATGCTGACTTGTCTTTCCACGTCGTATTGCTTTTTTTAAGTTTTCTTGCAATCGAAAACGCTGTAACCGTTGCAAGCCTTTCCCGATAATCGTCAAGTTCCGTTGGTTATCTTTCCCAATCTCTTCCACGCTTGAAACTGACTTCTCAAGGGTATCTATCTTATTAGATAGACCCTCAAGGCGTTTGTCAGCCTCTTTAGAAGTTTTTGTACTCTTGAATGAAAAATAACTTGGAATAATCACAACTAAAACAGGTGTAAGCTTATCTATTAAAGTTAGAAAGTCCAATCTAACCACCCTCTTTCTAAAACGGTTGGTTATTGAACAGGTTGTGTTTCTAACTCAGATTTAGGAGCTTGCCATTTCCAAACTGCAAGGATTCCATTCTGAGATGGTGAACCTTCAAGCTGTTTGAGTGATTCACCTTGATAAATGAATTGTTGGTTAGTTTGAATAAGGATGCGTTTGCCTTCCCCGTTCAATTCAACATGTTCAGGGTCTTCAATCGCAAACATAGAACCAGGGGCGTAGCTTTCACCGTTTTTAACAAGTGGAAAGAGTTCAACGAGTTCCTTGTATGTAGTACCATAAGCAATTTTCTCACCCATGATAGAATCTTGAGCCATAACACGAACTACTTTGTTGATTCTCTCAGTGATTTCAAGTAGTTGGTTCTGTTTGGTTTCGGTCTGAGTGAGCTTCTGTTCAGCTTGCTCGATTTTAGATTGGGCTTGAACGATTGCTGAACCTGGGTCTAGCTCAGCTTTAAGGATGTCAAGAACCGCTTGGATAAGCGTTTCTTCATTATCTTGAGTGCGGTCTCCGACCAACTCACGCTGATTTGTACTATATCGGTTGCCATCTTGCAAGCGAATTTCTACAACGGTTTTGGTTTGGTCACCAAAACCACGAATGTAAGGTTTAGTTGCGAGTGTGTAGTTGTTAATTGCCATTTATCATTTGTCCTTTCACTTGTTCAAATTTTGTTTTTAGTTCTTCGTTTTGCTCAATGAGATTTAAAATGTCATTGAGTTGTTTTTGTGTGACTTCATACAGAGCTTTGTATGTTGCTGCATCACTTGCTTTCAATCCGATATCATCACTTAAATTTCGGATGATTAGTTGATTAATTTCTTCTTTCATTTAATTTCTCCAATTTCTGATTGAGTTCTTGAATAGCCTTAATTAAATAAGGTACAAATGCGGTATAGTCGATATGAAGGTAACTATCTTCACTTTCAGGGTCTCTTGAAATTGCTTGAGGAATAATTTCTTCAACTTCTTGAGCGATTAATCCGATTTCCTCATGGTTCTTAGTTTCGATGTAATCAAATGAAACCAAGTTAAGTTGGTTGATTTCATTCAACGCTTGAACAGATGTACTTAAGATATTCTCTTTCAAACGTCTATCTGAAGATTTATCAATCCAATATTTAACACTTCCAGAACCGATTTGATTCCACCATACAACGGCATTATTTCCACCTTTTGGATTCGAACCTCCTCCAATGATTTCAGAATCCCACATGTTCAATCCTTTAAAGAACTTAGGCTCTTTATAATAATTTATATTTCCATAAAAATTAACAGAGCCTCCATCTGCAAAATCAACCTTTTTGAAAAAGTTAGCATCGTTTTTGCAATACATTTCACCAGTTCGCAAGATGTACCACGCATAAGGACCTGATTTCCCCCAATCGGTTCCCCAGTTAACCCAAAGAGCAACTTGCCCCCAAGCCGAACTACCATTACTCATACCAACCGCGAATTGGTTTTGACCTGTAAGCCAATAAGTGTTTGGGTCTTTATCATGAGTACCAATTTGGAATCCACCAATACGACCTTTATAACCTTCAAGTAAGGTTGCAGAAACCACTACTGAACGTAGTTTGTTAATAAAGGCATTCTTAGCAGCAAGGCTATCTGTGAATATATCGCTCGATACAAATTTCTTGGCCATAGCTGTGTCCATAAGCACTTTGTCAGCCGTGACTGCACCAGCTCCCAAAATAGTGGTGGTGACTGAGCCAGCTTCAAAATTGGCAGTCTTAAGTTTATCAATCATGGCCGATTTAATGACCGCATTGTCAATCAAGGTCTCCCCTGTGATGTGAGTAGCCTTACCTACGATGCGGTTGTTCCCGTTGGCTCCAATGTTAATACCAGCAATGAGATCTCCTGCGCTATTCAATGACTTGATAGCAAAGCTATCTTTCATCAAAGACATAGTCACTCGATTATACTCGTTGTTATAATCAGTACTATCGACAAACTCATCAGGAATTAAACGCCTATCAATGATCATAGGTTTATGGATGACGATATTACCAGGGCTTGTAAGAGTAAATCTAAGTGAATACTCATTAAGCTCTCCAGTTCTTGGTATATCTAAGTAACCTGTAAATGTCTGATTGCCAGTTTTATTAAGCAAAATTTGAGAGTTATAAAACATTTCTAGATTCGTTGTGTTATCCAATAACTGAATTAAAACCCTGCCATCTTTAGGTACCTTGTCTACTGCAATTTCAATACGATAACCAAGACCCTCACCTTTATTGACAAATTTCTTTGTTAAAGGGAACCGAACCCCTAACCAACCAGACATAGAGTCAGTGTAGTTAATTCTAATACCATCATGGTCACTCCAGCTAACACGTTCTAAATGCTTATCTGTATCAACTGATGAAATAAATTTTGGGATTTTAGTTGGAGCGTAAAATAGATTAGTAAGATTGCTAAATCTCTTGCCTACTTCGACCTCGAACAATTCTGATGTCAATGCCATTCGGGCAATGTTTGAAGCAACGTTTGAATCCGTCCTACCTAAGATACGTTCATAAATCAATGAAGTTTCTTTGACTTGTTGGAAATCCACTCTGTCCACTTTGTCAGCAATCTGACTAGATAGACTTGTAAATTGACCGTCAACTGTTTGCTTGTATTCTGCTAATTTAGACTTGTTGTCTTGTGTTATAGCTTCGAGTCGTTGACGTGTCCCTTCTGCATCTTCGACATAGGTTCTCTTTGAAACATATTCACTAGCCAGAACCTCCCTGATTTCTGTCAGTTTATTCTCGGTTTCTTCTCGTGAATAACGTTTTAGTTCATCTGATAACTTTTCACGTTCTTTTTGAGTTGAAGTCTTAAAGGCATTTAAATCTCTAGTATTGCTATCAGCAATTCTTTTCGCTTCCTCAACTAGATCAGCGTTTGCCCCAACCTTTCGTAAAGCTTCCTCTGCTTTTGCTTTAGCTTCTTCAAAACCAGTGGGGCTGAACTCGTGAAATCGTCTGTCTATTTCATCAGACAAAGCACGCTTGTTTTCTTCTGCTTTTGCTTTGGCGAGTTCGATACCGTCCAAAATTTCCTGTCTCAACAATCCAGCTTGATGATCAAAGGCTAAGTCAGCATTTTGAATAGCTTTTTCAAGGGCGATTTCTTGAGCTGATTCTGTCACACCAATGATTGCATCAGCTGCGTTAGATAGCCCGCCAGAAGATCTAGAACCGCCAGTTCCCGCCTTATCATCGAAAGTCAGAGAGATGTACTCTTCTTTCAAGGCATCAAATTCATAAGCAATAGCTTTCTTGAATGCATCGACATTGTGTTTTCTGCTCTTGATATTGACCGTATCACCCATGTGAACAACTTGTCCATCAAGTTCATAGGCTTCAATTTTGATAGCATCAGAAACTTTGTCAATGCCTTGATTCGTAAATTTAGCTTGTGCCCACTTCTTTAACTCTTCAACGGTCTTTGCGTTGTTGTTCTCATATTCTTTCTCATTTATGTAAGGATATGAGTTAATAAGAGGGCTATCAACCGTAACCTTGAGAGTCGTTTCTGTTTCTGCGCCTTCAGGTTTAAAAGTTGATTTAGCATGGATTCTTGTGACAACATTCTGACTATTCCTTGTACGTTGATAATCCTTCAGATTCTTGTGTGTTGTTATAACAACACCACGATTCTCACCACGATTTTTTTTGACAGTCATTGCAAAGTTATCACGAACTAGCTCACCTTCCCACGTTCCAACGATACTATGCTTTCCATCGAGCAATACAGAGTAAAGAGTTTCTGTTTCGGTCGTGTTGAAGGTTCTACGTTCCTGGATATCGCTATTGAAAGAAAAATCTCCCAAAGCTGTTTTTGTGTTTTGAACCATGCGAGAAAGAGCCATATCACAGCTCTGACTACTCACGCTTAATGGTGTTATAGACCGTTGCATTATATCGTCTGAGATGTGATAGGCTGTTATTTCTAAATAGTCATTGTGTTCGACAGGTGTTTTGATGCGGAAAAGCTGAGCACCGAGAACAGGAGTTGATGCTTTTATCAACATATCTTCTTGAATGAGTTGATAAATTTCTGAGTCAGAAATAGGGTATTTCACAGTTAAGGTGAAATCGCCATTCATGGTCTCTTTAACAATCGCTGAAGTCGCTTCATGAAGTGGCTCACCATTCCAGCGCACGGTTCTTACATCTTTGTCAAGCAAATAAAGCAATTATGCCCACCCCCAAACCGTCTCGATTTCAAGCGATTGAATACCAGGTCCTAGAACGACACCAACATTTTTTAGTTTTGATGGATCAACAGTAATAAAATCTCCTGACCATTTAACTGTTTTTCCTGTCGTGGTCTTAAAGCTTGGATCATCTGGATTGTTGACCATCACAAGCGCTTCTGAGAGTTTTTCAAGACGAATAACCTGACCAGCGATTGTAAATGAAGTCTCAGTAGCACTCTGTCCAACAATTGTGATTTTAGGGAAGGCAAGAGCAGAACCTTGAGTAGTTAGAACTCCGTTTCCTGTCAATCTTTGTGTGTCAGTGGTTTTGAAATATTTTGTAGGGTGGCAAGTGAATGTTACTTTCGTCATATACAAACCAGGTTGTGTTTCTTCAAGGTCACTAGCATTGGCCTTATAACACCAGAGGCGGGTTGTTTTGACTCGCTCGCTTTCTAACCAAAATTTTTCACGAATAAAAAGGCTCATGAACTGATTCATCTGTTCTTCAGTTGGTTTAACTAGATAAATCGTATAAGATTTTTGAACTAATTTACGATGTTTGTTGGTCTGAACAATCGCTCCGCTAATGCCACCATGCTCTAAGAGTTCCGTCTTACTTTCTCCTAGAGCAACTGAAGGAGGATCGTGGACGATAACCTTAAAAGGAAAAGACGATGTTCTTACACCGTCAATAATCAATTCATTGTGTTTTATCATGCCATACTTCCTCTCAATTGTGTCTTACGTTGCAATTCATCAGCTATTCGTTGAGCAACCTGATCAGCAATTCTAGCGATGTCTGCTTCTTCTCTGACAACATTACCAGTTATTGTGATGTTGATGTTTGTTGGATTTTCACCCATCGTTTGAGCAATACCTCGACCAATTGCGCCAAGTGTTCTTTCATTAAGTGGCAATACCGCTTCATTTCCAGCTTCGCCACCAACCATCATATTATTGCCATTCATACCAAATAAGGTCGGTTTCGTCATGATACCGCCTTTTGCATACCACTCAATACCAATTCTAGGTATTTGACCTTTTAGCCAATCGAGCGGATTTGCTGAACCACTTACTGAAAAGTGAGGTAGTGGAATATGTGGCCAACTAATGCTGAAATTAAATAGTCCTTTGATAGCACTGATTGCAGAACTTACAAGGTCTTTTGCACCATTGATGGCACTACCAATCGCATTCTTGATACCATCCCATGTATTTGTTACATTGTTGTAAATGCTAGTGAGTACAAATTCTACGGTTGCTTTAATCCCATTCCAAATACTCGAAACTGCTCCTGAAATAGCGTTAAGGGTATTTGAAATATATGATTGAAGTGCACCCATGACTGTTTGAGAAATGCTTTGGATAGCATCCCATACAGTTGAGAACACTCCCTTGATTGTTTCCCATGCTCCTGACCAGTCACCTGTGATGATCTGCATGACTGCCTTGATGATGCCTAAAACAACATTGATTGCAGTTTCAACTACCGTCTTGATGACTTCCCAAGCGGTCGTGATGACCAGTTGGATATTCGCCCATGCGCCCTCGATTAATGGACCTAAGAAAGTCATGACTGCATCAATTACGGTTTGGATAGCATTCCAGACTGTTTCTGCACTAGTACGAATGAGTTCTTGGTTTTCTGTCCACCAATTGACAACCACTCCAAACATACTCATGATGAAGTTTGAAACTTCACTAACAACCCTGTTGATGACTTCCATGATAGCATTCCAAACGGTCATTACTGCATCTCTGAACCCCTCGTTCGTGTCCCAGAGGTACTTGATACCAATTACGATTGCTGCAATAGCGGCAACAATTAAAGCAGCAATACCAATAATGGGTGCAGCCGCTGCAATCATCGCTCCGATGGATGTTCCAAGTGCGACTGCTGCTGCTTGCAAGGTTAAGAATATCGGGACTAGAATCCCAGCAACTGTGACTACTCCTCCCAAAATCACGATAAATTCTTTAACTGGTCCAGGTAAACCACTGAACCACTCTGCTATATCTTTGACCATGTTTCCAAGCACTTCAAAGATAGGTGCTAGAGTTTCAGCGATTGCTGCGCCCAGTTCTGACATAGCTAGCGTAACTGAGTTTTGTGCTGTTTTAAATTTGTCAATAGGATCCAGAGTCGCTTCAAAAGTTTTAGAAACTGAACCTACTGAATTTTCAGCTGCTTCGGAGAATGTTTGAAAATCAAATGCTCCACGCTTGATTGCATCAATCATTTGAGGGGCTTTCTTAGCACCAAAAATTTCCATAGCGAGCCCCATTGCTTCAGTTTCACTAGTTGTGTTCTTTATCTTGTCGATAGTTTCGACAAGTCCCTCTTTCAGTGTCTTACCCTTTTTAGCGTAAGAGCCTGCCGCTTTCGTTAATCCTGACAAAGCACTTGAAGCATCCACACCGCTTGTTTCAAATTGTCCGAGCAATGCAACACCTTCCTCAAATGAGAGGCCTAGCATTTTAATTTGTGGTGCTCCTTCGATAGCTTTCTTCATCAAGTCATCAACTGACACACCAGTAGATTGAGCTGTGTAGGTTGTAGAGTCTAGGACTTTCTCTAAATCGCTAGTTGATAACTCGTAAGCTTCCAAGGCTTTACTTGCTGAAATGGTTGAATTGGTAATATCTGTACCGTTAATTTCAGCAAATTTAATCATTTCGATGGATGCATCTTTTAGTGCATCACCAGTTAATCCAAACTGTGTGTTAACCTCTCCGACTGCTTCACCAGCCTTGCTGAAATCGGTTGGGATAGTTGTTGCAATGCTTGAAGCAATATCTTGCATTTCTTTCAAGCTGTCCCCAGTTGCACCAGTCTTGGTCACGATAGTGTCCATGCCTTCGTCAACTTGTCTGAAGGCTTCTAATGCACTTTTCCCAAAATCCACAAGCTTCTGACTGATGTCTGCTAGTTTTTCTGAAAATTGGTTTAATAGTTCGGCTTTTAGGAGGTTATTCGTTTCAGCCAGGTTTCCAGCTGCTTGTTTGCCAGCACTACCCAAATTCTTCATTTCTTGAGAAAGATTTGAATACGATGCTTTAGCTTGGTTCAGTTGTGCTTCCATTTTGTTAGCTTCAACTGAATTCTCTCCATACTCTTGCTTAGTTAACTCTAACTGCTTTTCAAGATTTTCAATCTGTTTAGCAACGATAGAGGATTGTGCACCGACCTTTTCCTGTGCCAGAGCTAGTTTTTTAGATTCGCTAGCGTTAGCACCTAACTGGCTTTCTTGTAGTTTGAATGAACTTACAACTTTTTCAGACTCACTAGCAAGGCGATTTTGCTCTTTCTGTAAATTTTGGAGCTGACTCTTATTGCTTTGAGTGGCATTACCATTTTCTGCTAGTGCTTGGTTGACATTAGCAAGTTTTCCTTCGTAACCTTTAAGGACATTCTTGGTGGTTTCAACTTCACGCTGAAATGCTCGATACTGATCAGCACCAATGTTCCCACTCTTGAATTGTTGCTCGACCTGAGATTGTGCTTGTCTTAGGGTCTCTAGTTTCTCTTTGGTTGTAGAAACTTGTTTTTGTAAAAGCTCTTGCTTTTGAGTCAATAGAGTGACATTCCCTGTATCGAATTTTAAGGCTTTGTCAATCTGTCTTAATTCTTGTGTTGCATCTGTTGCAGCCTTATTGACATTCTTGAGTGCCTTTTGTAAGGGTTGCGTGTCTCCATCAATTTCAATCTTGATGCCTTTAATATTCCCTGCCATGTTTCCTCCTTTCTCTAAAAAATAAAAAGCGCTGAGAGAACTTCTATGACTGATAATGCAGTCAGGTCAAGGAACTTGACCTCAGAATCGCTCTCTCAGCACTCCTTTTATTTTAAAAATTGTCAAAATCAGCTTGGTTGGCTTTTCGCTCACCTTTTTTACTTTCGCTTCGTAAATTCACATAATCTGTTTGATAATCTAAAGCCATTCCGATTGAAATATTCTTCAAATCATCAATAGACAACCCTGTTTCTTTGCAACAGGACAGATAAGATTCTACTGTGAAGATTTCTTCGCTAGCTGTTTCTGACTGGTCTGGGACTTTTTTGTTGACATACTTGCGTTTAGCATTTCCATCAACTCAGGTCCGACTTCCTGGATCGGGAAACTTTCCATTTCCATGAAGAATTGTTCGTAAGGTTTGATGTGAGGATTTGCAGTTTTAGCAAAGGTCCAAAACAGACGATTAAAGAATGTCATGTCGAAATCTGACAAGATTGAAATATCAACTTCATTTGATTCTTTTTCGCCAGAATTCAATTTGTTCAATTCAGACATAAGAGATTGATTTTGCAACATTGAGAATAAATCTTGAAAATAATCCTTACCGAATTGTTGCTTGTAAGCGATTGGAGTATAAGCGCTTGTTCCTAACTCATACTCTTGCTCACCAACCATAATGATTTTGCGCATTTATTTCTCCTTAACCTACGGCATTAGGTTCATAAACTTTTGTGAACCAGTTGTTATAGACTTCGTTGTTATCAGCTGAAGTGATTGAACGCTTGATAACTGAGTCAAGTGGGCGAGGACTAGCTTTGAAAGATAGCTCACGTTCATTTACGTTTGTACCGTTTTTAGTTGATGATCCGTTTGATGGGCGACTTGCTGAGCAGTAGTAAAGAACGTGACGAGTCTTGTTCTTATCACCTGAGAACTCGAACATAATGGCGAATGCTGTTGGTTCTGCGTCTCCTTTTTCAGTCATGACACCAGTTTGAGAGTCTTTGATTTCTCCCAAAATCTTAGTCGCAAATGCTTCGATGATATGAGGTACTTTAAGTTTTCCGTCATATCCTTCATTTGAATTGATGAAATGATAGTCGATATCATCTGCTTTAACTGCTCCAGAATCACCTTTTGGATCCAGAGTCAAGTCCATTGCTCCAGGGAAACGGAATACTTCATCGTAAGTAATCACTCCATCTGCACCAATAGTTTTTACAGGTGCAATGTGAACATTTTTTAAACCAAACGTTACTTTGTTTTCGGGCATGTCATTCCTCCTTAATATAGATAGACTGTGTAAGGCTTGACATATAACCTTTCAGTCTCGATAAATGTTTCTTCTTGAGCTTCAAAAAAGAGCTCGTGGGATTTCCACAGCTCTTCTAGTTGCTCTTCCAAATCTTCATCCTTGCGCTCAAAAGCAAGCTCAACCGTTACACTCTTAATCTCGTGATTGATTGTGTTGTCAGCTGCATTGATGGCTGGACTAGATTCGTAGTAAATCAGGTAAGGCATACCAGGGACTTTCCCCTCTTGATATGCTCGGTAAGTTACAGGTAAGGCTGATTTCTCTAAAATATCAGCAAACTCTGAAAGTTTCATTGGCCAATCTCCTTGATTCTTTTTTCAAAATTCTCGATAACTTTTTCTTCAACTGGTTTAATGTGGACTATACCAGATACACGACCACCACCTCGTAGGATGTGACCGTTCTCGAGTAGGTGAGTAAGACTAGCGACAGAATTAAAGACAACATAAGAACTATTTGCTAGCTTCTTCTTTTTCCAGCTTTTGCGATATTTTCCGTATCGTTTCGGACTCGTTTGTCTTAACTCTTGTACTGCTTCCTCTGCTACCTCTTCAGAAATCTTTTCTACTCCTTCAGAAAACTCGGTTGAATATGAAGCTAGCTCTTTTGCTATGAAATCAGCGAGGTCAATGCTCATTCTAATTTCTCCGACAAAGTTAATTCCAAAATTTCAGAATCAATTGGATAGGTTTTTAAGACACGATATTTCTTGCCTTCAAAAACGGCATGTTCTTGGTTGTCGTATTCAAAATTGTGAACTTCGACAACCAAGCTCGGTCTTAATCCTGCTTGATTGGCTTGATAAAATTCAGAGCGAGTAACTTTCTTTTTGCGACACAAAATTGTCACTTCAACATCTTCATAGATGGGTTGTTTGAGCTTGTCCTTACCTTTGATTTTCCTAGAGGTCAGTGTGATTTCATTGTTCCACATTCTTAACCTCTTTCTTTGACGATAATTGCAAATTGTGTAATCGCCATTGAAGGTGGCGTGGCATGTCCACTCCACCTTCATAGCGATATGCAGCATAGTCAACGATAAACATTTCATGATCAGCACGGTCACCGACAAGCTCAACACCGAGATTGTCGGTCAATTCAGTGATGACACTTGAAATGATTTTTTCTAGTGGCTTGTCTCTCAGTTTGGTTGTAATACCTAACTTGAGTTTCAGCAACTCTAAAAGCTGAAATTCATTCATGTTTATTCCTCTTCTTCTGCAACGGGCTCTTCTTCTACAACTGGTTTATCTTTTGTTTTTTTAGGTTTTTCATCTGGCACTTCCTCGATGAAGATTGAACCAGCGCTATTTAACCCATTCAAAAGACCGTTGATAAAAGTTTCAGTCGGTTCATGCCCTTCGCGAGGAAAGGTATCACCAACTGAGTAGTCATGTTGCTCAGGATCGTTCAAGTCCTTAAACGGACGAATTACTGTATAGCTCAATGGCCACCTCCTTATCTGACCGCGTCAGTATAAGTGCCGAAGAATCCAGCATCTTCATCTACTTTCTTAACATCCAAACGAATGAAAAGTCCGAGTAATTGACCGTAGATGTCGTTGTTTACCCATTTAACAGATACTTGTGAGCGGTCAAACAAATTAACGAATTCAGCAATGTCACCAATAAAGAATTTCATGTCTCCCTTTGCTCCAAACACTGTGTCTTCTACTGTGTAAATAGTCTTTCCGCCAAATGAGTAACCAGTAGGTGAGGTAACATCTGGTTGTAGCATGTAGTTGTCATTTTTATCTTTGACTTTGTCAAGCGCTGCAAACATTGATTGAGTAACTACGATACTTGCTTTGTAGATCGGTTTTAGTTTTTTGTTGTAGATGTCTTTGATGCCATCAAATCCAGTTGCGTCAGCAACCGTTGCAGTTTTTAGGATGTCAGTAATCAATGAAAGTTCTGTATTTTCACCTTGATTGAATACTTCTTCTTCAACAATAGACATGATGTCATAATCTGAGTCATCAATCATTTCTTGTGACACTGGGATATAACCACGGTATGTTTTGATTGAATAATCAACTTCAGTGATGTTTGGTTTTGTTAGTTCTGGGTTATTTTTCAACTCTTCTGTTGAATTCATTTTGCTGTCAGTCTTTTTGATGACTGGATATTTACCACCACCACTATTTACTTGGACACGCTTCACAAGGTCCAAAAGTGGATTGCGTGTTTTGTTTACGAAGTGTGGTTTTAGCACTTCGGTAGGGATTAGAGCTGCGCTTCCTGAATCAGTAGTTTTTAGTCCTACGATGTCACGAGTTTGACCAGAGCGAATGTATTTTGCGATTGCATCACGTTGTTCCAATTTTTGTCCTCCACGTTGTTCTTCCTTACCTGGGTAAGTTGGTGCTTTGCGATTTAGTTCTTCAACTTGTTTCTTTAGATCTTCAATTTCTTTTTCAAGTTGTGCTTTTTCTTCTTCCTTTTCGTCCAATTCTTTTTGGATTTCTTCAAGGTTCTTTTCAACATCTGAAACTTCTTCATCAGTTCCAGCTTGTTCCAATTTAGCAGCTTCAAGTTCAGAGCGTTTGTTCAATTCCTCGATTGATTCTTCAAGCTCTACTACTTTATCTGCTTTGTTGCGCATGCGAGCGCCTAAAATCAATGATTTGTGCATAGATTAAATTTCTCCTTAATTTCTTTCTTGCGCTTGTCTAGCGCTTCACGATTGGCACGCTGTTGACTTTCAAAGTCTTTCTGTCGTGCAGCGATTTCCGTTTGTGGATATGCTGGGAAAGTACATGGACTCACTTCAAAGATTTCTAATTCTAAGACAGTGTCCAGGTACGAACCATCATCACGTTCTTCTGTGTTGATTTTAATCGGGATAAAGCCGAAGCTACATCCGACTACATCTCCACGTTGAACACGAGCATAGGCTCCAACGGCTTGCGGGTCTTCTTTGTTGATGATGATATCTCCAAATAGGCCAATTTCATCAACTCCCAAAATGACCGTTCCATTTCCAGTACGACCAAGCACTAAACTATCATCATGGTTAAACAATGCCCTGATGTCAGCGTTTTGAATTGCTTTTTCAACACCTTCACGCTTAATCACTTCAAAGTAACCTGGCCATAATTCAGTAACTTCATCGAACTTGATAAAGTACCCACTCAAAATCAAATCACCAGTTTCGGTTTCTTCTCGTGTTTTGAATTGAGCGGTGCGATAACTATTGCGTTTGTTCATCTTCTTCCTCACCTCCTTTCAACTTTTTCTGGTCCCCAAGTTTATCTTGTGGGATATAGTTTTCAAGAGCAAGGAGCTCATCCATATCAGGATCAGGTGGCATTCCTAACCAGTCTCTCCACTCGTTTCTACGCATTGCCATACTATTGGTCATCTGTTGTGCTACTGATGACAATTCTGTAATATCGTAAGAATAAAGCGAGCGAGCGTTAAGTTTGAAATACCGATTGTTTGAAACTAGTAAGTCTCTAGTTAAGGTCTGAGTGATTGTCGTTGCAATGCTCATGACTGTTGTATTGACGAAGTTGTTGTATTCTTCTTTGTTGAAATTTCCAACTCCCAAAATAAAAGCTGGAACTCCCAAAAGTCCAGCAACTGTTTTCTTGTCAATTTCAACGGATTCATTAATAGCAATGTCTTTCAAACTTAGCGGTTTAACCTGTTCAACGCTCATCAGAGCATCAGGGATAATCCACGGTTCACCAGATTGGCTAGTGCTAAGATATTTCTTAGCGACCAAGTCACGACCTTCTTGAGTTGCTAAGTCTCCACTAGAAGAGTCAACTTTCACAATCAGACTTGGAACGTTTTTTCCACTCATGAACCCTTTTTTGATTTGAGTAGCAAGATTTAAGTTCCTAACGATATCTCTCAGAGCAAGCCTATACCCAGTACCGACAAATGGATTATCTGGATCTGGATTGATTGCAAAGTGTACGATTTCGCTTGGGTTGTAATCAGTACCACGATAATTCACGACATACCCGTTATCGTCACTTCTGAAAGAAACCTCACTCATCGCGAATGGTCTCAAGTTCAAAATGTAATCATTCATAGGATCATACTCAACATGAAGAACCGAATTTCCATCACCAAACAATAATAGGTCACGCACAATCTTGAAAATCCAAGTCTTACGAGTCATATTGTCGCATGGATTGATATCAATTTTTCTAGCTAGTCCGTCTTTAATTCGGATGTCACCTTTGTCGGTATTTTCCATCAAGTGAATGGTCATGTTAGATACCATGTCAGCCACCTTGTTGACTGCTGCAATCACATCAGGATTGCGAGCCAAAGGAACGTAGCCGTCACCGTCCAGAAATAAACCAAAGTCTGAATGAGTGATAACATTTGTGCCACTTTGAGTTTTACCTCGTTTCAAAATCCTATCTAAAAGCCCCATTTTCTCACCTCCTTTCCCTCTACTTGAAGAAGCTCATGACATCCTGGTTCTTACCAAGATTTGCCAGAGCTTGGATACAAGCAAAAACGCTGGCATCAAACAAGTCAATTCTTGCAGTACCACCGTCACCGTCTAATTTTTCATATTGCACAGCATCGTCCACTTTCTCGATAGCTCTAACATTACTTACACAATATTCGTAAGCATCTGAGTGAAGATAATAAAATTCTTTATTCTTCACCTTGAACTCAATCCGTCTGAAGCCCTCTGATTTCAGCCAAAAAAGTTGGGGTTGGTCAATCATCTTAAACCGAGCTTGTTTCATCTTGGTTAAGAATTCTCTACCAAATTTCCTATCCATCCCAACAGCAGCAATCTTGAATCCTTTCTCCCTCATCTTGATGAACCATTTAACGATATCATCATA